>Ga0214923_10001563_pt1 | contig 32412 bp, 32 predicted proteins | sample LL1510_MetaG_FD_177993 | JGI IMG/M metagenome (GOLD analysis project Ga0214923, IMG submission 177993) | Freshwater microbial communities from Lake Lanier, Atlanta, Georgia, United States - LL-1510 | ecosystem: Environmental > Aquatic > Freshwater > Lake | place: USA: Georgia | collected...
GGTTATGGTGGTAATGAAATAGATGGTGGTAATGGTCATCCAAATTCATTTTATTATGATTCATCATTGAATTCTATAGTGTCAATTAGTTGGTATTATGGTTCTGGTGGTGCAGGTATCCCATATGGAAGTACAGGTGGTGGTGGTGGTGGTGGAAATAATGCAACTTCACCAGATGGTAGTGGAACCGGGGGGTGTAATTCATCTGGCGGAGGTGGAAAAGTAGGTGTAAATTCATCAATTGGTTTACCAGGTATGAATTTATTTGGTGGTGGTGCTGGTTGTGGTACATCAACAAGTGGTAATCCTTTTTATGCTACAGGAAATACATTGAATGGTGGTTCAGGAGTAGTAATATTGTGGTTTCAACCACCACCACCACTACTATCCCTAACAGCAAATGGCATTATTAAAGCAACACAATTTAATACAACATCTGATTATCGAATTAAAGAAAATCCTATACCACTTGGTGATCCAATGACAAACAAATACACCATCGATGTTTTAGAACCTTATCAATACCAAAATAAATTATCAAACCAGTTAAACATTGGGTTAATCGCTCATGAAGTTCAAGAACATTTCCCTTTTTTAGTTTCTGGAAACAAGGATGACCCTACATATCAATCAGTTAATTATATTGGATTAATCCCACTATTAATACACGAAATAAAATTATTAAAAGAACGATCCAAAAGAAACAAAGATAAAATTGAAACATATAAGAAAAAATTGATTGTATAAAATATAAATCACATATACCATATCAATAAAAACACAAAATGGAAACTTCAAAACTATTGCCTACTCTTTCTAAAATAAACGCGCATCCGCGTGATAAAAACATTGAATTTTATGAACCTACACACAAATACACAATAGTAACCGATGCGGATTCAAATTACACTTCTGTAACAACATGGAATCATTCCCATTTTCCACATTTTGATTCGGATAAAATAATCGAAAAAATGATGAAAGGTAAAAATTGGAATTCAACCCACAAATATTGGGGAATGACAGCAGAAGAAATAAAGAAAAAATGGTCCGACAATGGTGCTTCTGTTTCTTCAGCCGGAACAGATATGCATTTTCAGATAGAATGTTTTATGAATAATTATGTAATCGACGAAAAATTACATAATTATACTCACAATGATTTATTGACTCAATATCCCCCAACCACAGACCAACTACCCACACTAGAATGGCAATATTTTCTTGAATTTGTAAAAGACCATCCATCCTTTCGCCCTTATAGAACAGAATGGACTATTTATGATGAAGACTTAAAATTAGCGGGTTCAATCGATATGGTTTATGAAAATCCAGATGGATCGCTTATGATTTATGATTGGAAACGATGCAAAGATATATCTACTATTAACAAATTTAACAAATATGCTGTTACGCCTTGTATATCCCAGTATCCTGATTCCAATTTTTGGCATTATGCTCTTCAATTAAATACATACAAAGCGATTTTAGAATCAAAATATGGTAAAAAAGTGACAAAATTGTGTCTAGTGCGTTTGCATCCAGATTCAGAAGAACAAACGTATGAATTAATAGAATTACCAGATTTATCCAATGATATCAAAACACTCTTTGAATTGAGAAAAAAAGAATTATTTAATGAAAAACAAAAACATATAAATGAACAACTATATCTCAACTATAAAGTTTGTTTGTAATCAACAAAATGCAAAACTATTTAAAAATTAAATCATATATATCTACATAACAAACCATAACATACTACATCATGGATTTATTTCATATTTTATATAAAAATATTCCAATATTTTTATCCATTCAGGTATTGATGACATTTTTCTTTTTGTGTAAATCAATACTGAAAATGTCAAAAAATAGTATTGTTACATTCGATTTTCAAATAGAAAATCAACCAGAGAATCAAACTGAAAAACAAACAATCAAATACGAAGATAAATACAAAAATGGATATATAAAACTAGAATCCAGAAAATTAACTCCAAGTGAAAAAGAAAATTTGAAAAATAATTTTGTAATGGAAACAACACCACTAGGTAATGTTATAATGTATTATAATATTGATAAAAATGGTTTTGTTTATTATAGTGATAGCACAATTCCATATCGATTTTTAGAAACTGTGGCTAGAAAATATATAACAACCTTTCAATGCAAAGACAGTAGTATTTATGTCGATGACACGGATGATGATGATGAAAAAAAACCGATAGAAATTGCTATTGATCAATCTTCTGATGCAAAACCTATTCCGAAACCATTACTTAATATCACAAACAAAAAAGTATTTGCAAAATTTAAAAATTATAATCAACCAAATTCAATACCATCTACCAGTATGATTGCAAAAAATAATCCAAACAAAGCAACAACGCAATCAATGAAAGAAGTAAAAGAAAATAAAAATAAATACATATCAGAAGGTAAAATAATAAATTTTTCTTTTATCAAAAAAATAGATAAAAAACAAATAGTAAAACGATTAAATATGACATTTGCAGAATTTAAAAAAATGCAACAAGAATCTAAAAATAAAACCTCATTATAATACAATATCATTACAAAAATGAAATCAAATAAAAAAACAAAAAAAAGAAGAACACAACATTATAGAACCAGGCAATATAAAAATACATATAATAAAACAAAAAATAAAAAGCAATATGGTGGTAATGAAAGTCTAATTAATAATGTGAATGATCAATTAAACGAATTAAATAACAATATTATACCAAACGCGCAAATGATTTCCACTTCTACTGATGAATCTCAAGAACCAGGTGATGGTGTTGTTGATATTGTAAATAATGCGGGTGATGGTAAAACTCCCATTGGTGAAGCTATAAACACCACTTTTAATTCAGATCAAACTGATCAGCCAGCTCAACCAGCTCAATCGGACCAACTTCAAAAATATTTACAATATATTCAAAACAATCCAAATTTCATACAATCCACATTGTCGAATATAGTAGTAAAACCAACTGCTTATTTAATAAATGAATTGGGTAGTTTGTTAAATGTAGATATGAATAATCCTGACAAATTAAAAACACAATTAGATGAGATGGCGGATTCAATACAAGATCCGGAAGAGAGAAAAAAAGTACTCAATTATAACGCACAAGTTTTAGCAGTTTATTTGAGTGCATCAAAACCATCAATCGATATTATTTCAGGTATATTTTCAGAAGAAGTTAGTGTAATATTGGGTGATATCATTTATAATATGTCAACAAAAATACAAAATATTATTCCTGGATTAGGTTTGTTTAATGATATTCCTCAAATGTTAATGTCTATTGTACAAGCTGCAACAACATTAGCACAACTTACAAGTACGGGAGCTACATCTACACAACAAAACTTACAAGAATTAAATAATTCTATTATGAATGAAGTAGATGTAAAAAATAAATTAGTAATAGAACAAAAAAAACAAGCAGAGATTTTAGAAAAACAAAACAAACTAGTTGAATTTATTTTAGAAAAACCCGAAATTATCAATTCTTATATAGAATATTTAAATAAATACAAAAATGAAAATATTACTATAAATGACATTATTCCTGATTCAAGTAAAATAACTGATGCTAATTTAGATGCTAAATTGGATGCTAATTTGGATTCACAAGGTAATGGTACCTCCTCATGGGAAGGTGCAGGTGGTAAAAGAAAAACACACCCACACACCAGAACAGCCATGTCGAATAAAGATTATAAGACTTTATTGAATGCAATAAAAGAGTCGTTGAATGACTATAACAAGAAACAATGAAAATAAAATTGAAAAATATTAATAGAGATATAGTAATATATAAGTATATCAATGATAAATTCAAATAAAAACTATTTGTTCGAATCTCAATTTGAAGAAGTTGTTCAAAATTCTCCTGATGAATTGAGAGAAACAATCAAATCTTATTTTAAAAGTATGACAGATATGCAAAAAAAATCATTCCTGATAGCAAAAGATCATTTGGGTACATCTTTTAATATATTTAAAAGTAATGGGTTTGTTAATTTCGAAAAGCAATTCCAAACAAAATAAAGAGTGCAATAATAAATAAGTAAAAAAATAGAACAATATTATCCATTTCAGTGCCACTAGTAGTTTGTTTGGTTATTGTATATTATAATTAAAAAAAACCATTATATATTTATTTATGAAATGGATTATAATCATCATTATCACAATAAGATATAGCGCCTTTTGATTTTAATTTTTGTATTATTCTAGGTTTAGTTTTTTTTAAAAAATTACCATTAATGCTTTTTTTAAATTTTTTTTCTGCATCTTTGCTTAAAAAAATATATCCTTTACATCCCTCATTACAAAATTTTTGTTTACAATCGATAATTCTATAATCTCTGACAGTAGCGAGATCAATATTTTTATTTGCTTCTTTTTTTAATTGTTTTTCAATTTCAGGACTATAATCATTTTTGCAAAAATTATCACATGAACTACCGCTTTTTTTTTTCAAGGTTTTATTTCTTTTATTAAAAAATCTTTTTTTGCTTTTTTTATTCATATAATATATATACATTATATTAATTTTTGGTGTAAATAATAAAAGGTGTAATTGTTTTATTGGATATAAGTTATGAATGCGATAATATTATTTGCGTCTATCTGAATATTACTATTATTCATCATTTTTGTCAAGCTTGTATCTATTTTATAGCCGTTAGACATTAAAAATGAAAATAAATCGGGAATTTCATTGGCTGTCATAAAACGATGATTGTTTCTGCAAGTACCAGCACCACCAAACCCGCGCAATGATAATAATGCATACCCACATTTATTTCCATACTCGTTCAATTCTGTAAATTCACTTAATTTTTTATGCGAAAAATTCACTTGTCTTACTATTTTTCCTAGAGGGCCTTTTGGAAAAAGATTAATAGTAATGATATTACCATATTCACACCCAAATAAATAGGGTCTGCTACTTAACAAATAACTATTAGTATAGTTATTTGAAATCATATAAGTGATGATATTTGTTTAATATAATATAAATATATTTATACTATATTTACATAATAATGGAAATATTATCAGATGAATCACAAAAACGATATAATAAATTGTCATTAAAACCATTTGATGGAGAGAAAACATACCTACAACCACCGTCACAAAATATAACCATGTTAAAATTGGATGAAAATTTAGAAAAGGAGTTATATATCAATAATAAAATAGAGAAAATCCCATTTTATCATTTATATTTTCAGACTATACACTCAAAAAACCAACTATCTTATGTAAATTATAATGAACTACAAAAAGAAGAAATACCGTTAGAATACTGGGAAAGGGTAACTACATCGAACAACAACGGCAACCCATTTATATTAGTTGAATCTTCTAATAATTTGACAAATTCGACATCTATCCGCACATATGACGAATGGTTGCATAAATTTGACAATAAAAAAGAACTATTATCAAATGTGTTTAATCTTTGTTTCTTTGTATTGGATGGACTTCAATTATTAAAAAAACATAATATTTTGTTATTGAATTTTTCGAAATCAAATATATGTTTTAACCAATTTGGAAAACCATTTATATGTAACTTAAACAACTGTATAGAAAAATCTAATTTAAATAATATTTCATACCATTTCAATGTAATCGCTCCTATAGAAATATCCGTTTTTGATTTTCTTAAACAAAACACACATATTCATAGTTTATCAAACAATCAAATAGAACTAATTGTTAAAAAATACATTGATAATCATATAATCATTTCAAATATATCAAGTCATATGAGAGAAAAATATTACGAAGATAGTGTAAAATATTTACAAGTATTAACAAATAAACCTCACTCATATATATCGGAATTTCTTCTAAAGCATGCTGATTCGTGGGATAATTATGGATTTCACATGTTTTATTTAAAAGAGGTTTTGTTAAATAATATGCACACAACAACTGCCATTTCATTTATAACCAACGATTCTAAAGTATTTTGGAAAGGATTCATTGATATTTTTATGAAAAATATATTATGTAATCCAAACGAACGACATAATATACAACAAACTAAAAGTGTTATTGAAAATTATTTATATACTAAAATGGAACACCTTCATGTTTAACGTCTTTTTGAAGAACCTCTTCTCTTTTTAGTACCTCTACTTTTTTTACCAGATTTCCTTCTTCTAGTTTTTCTTTGTTTTTTCTCTGTTGATGATACTTCACATTCAATTTTTGTACCCTTTTTTTTTCTGTCACTAGCAATACTCATAGCTTCTTTGAATGATTTACCAGTTTCCTTTGATATTTTTTTAATGTATTCGATCCATGCATTTGCCATTTTTGTTAGTATATATATAATATTATATAATATTTTTATAAAGTAAATATTTTAATTTATAAAAATATAATACTTCAAAGTAAATGTGTGGAATAATTGGTTATCTTGGTTCTGAATTATATAAAGAATATATAATTTCCGGTTTAAAACTATTACAAAATCGCGGGTATGATTCTGCTGGTATATCTTGTATATCAAACGGTAATCTTAATACTATAAAATTTGCATCAAAAACTAGTTGTGATTCTTTATATTTATTAGAAACAGAAGTTATGAAAAATGATCTATTTTCATCTTGTGCTATTGGGCACACACGATGGGCAACACACGGTTGTAAAACAGATATTAATTCTCATCCACATCACGATAATTCTAATAAAATCGCACTAGTTCATAATGGAATTATTGAAAACTTTGAAGAATTAAAATGGCGATTATTAGAAAATGGTTATTACTTCAAGTCACAAACAGATAGTGAGATTATAGCTGTTCTCATTGGTTATTATATAAATAATGGAGAATCTATAGAAAATGCTATACAAAAAACTGTAGAAGAATTAGTAGGCACTTGGGCTTTGGTAATTATGCACGCAGATTATCCTAATAAATTATGGATTACTCGCAACGGTTCTCCATTATTATTAGGTATGGAGGATGAATATATTATGATATCATCAGAACAAATAGCATTTGGAAATTTTATTAAAAAGTATATTGTATTAGATAATCATGATTTAATTGAAATCACAAAAGAAAATAAAAATATTAAATATAATAAAAATATTCATAGATATGCAATTAAGAATTCAAATATTACAAATAATGACATTAGTCCTTTACATTACAAGCATTGGATGTTAAAGGAAATTATGGAACAACCAGAATGTGTAATACGTGCAATGAATAATGGTGGTAGAATTGAAAACAATGATTCTGTTAAATTAGGTGGTTTGGATTTGAATAAATTGACATTATTAAATATAAATAATCTGATAATATTGGGTTGTGGTACTTCTTATCATTCTGGTTTATGGTCATTAGATATTTTTAAAACATTGGATATATTTAATACAGTTGCATTATATGAAGGCGGTGAATTTCAAATAAAAGACATACCTAAAAAAGGTGTAAATGGTGTAATATTATTATCTCAATCAGGTGAAACAAAAGATTTGCATAGGTGCATTCAGATAGTGAAAGAATATGATATAATCACTATTGGGGTTGTCAATGTACCTGATTCGTTAATAGCAAGAGAAACAGACTGTGGTGTATATTTAAATGCTGGTAGAGAAGTAGCAGTAGCTTCTACAAAATCATTTACAAGTCAATGTGTTGTGTTAGCAATGATTGCTATTTGGTTCTCTCAAAATCGAGGAACATGTATTGAAAAAAGGAAACAAATTATAAATGATTTACGCAATTTACCTTTTCAAATCCAAACTATTTTGGGTAACATCGATAAACTTATGATCTATATTTCTAAATTTAATAAAACATCATGTTTTTTATTAGGAAAAGGTAAAGAAGAAGCTATTGCGAAAGAAGGAGCATTAAAAATGAAAGAAATTGCTTATATACATGCAGAGGGTTATTCATCTTCTGCTTTAAAACATGGGCCGTTTGCATTAATAGAAGATGACTTACCAATTATATTATTCGATATTAATGAAGATAATAGAGATAAAAATAGAAACACATATCAAGAAATTAAAGCACGAAATGCATTTATATTGAGAATAACCGATTCAGAAGGAGAGCTTTTGATAGATAAAAACAAGACATTTGGAGGATTAACAGCCAATGTATATGTTCAATTATTATCTTATTATTTATCAATTGAAAAAGGTTTTAATCCAGATTTTCCGCGTAATTTGGCTAAAGTTGTTACAGTGGAATAATTATATTTATTAATAAAAAAATTGAAATTAATTTTGTTACATAGACATATAAATAAAAACATTAACAATATAATATATAATAACAGCATAAAATGGTTAAAAATGTTAAAGGTGGTAGTGGTCATAAAAGTCAAGCTCGTAAAAATGTAGTTTCATCAGCAGAAAAAAATAGTCATCGTCTCCGATTGGTGGAAGAAGAAGGTGAAATATATGCACAAGTTTCTAAAGATTTTGGTAATGGAATGTGCGAAGTAATATGTAACGATAATGTAAAACGTCTATGTATTATTCGTGGTAAATACAGAGGTAGAGGAAAACGCGACAATGAAATTCGAGTAAGGAGTATTATTATGGTTGGTTTAAGAGAATGGGAAACTCATTTTGAAAATTCAAAAAAACTAGAAAAATGTGATTTATTAGAAGTTTATTCAGATTACGATGTAGAAAGATTAAAAAAATCAGCTGATATAACATGGTCTATTTTTGATATGGATGATAGTGCGAATCAATATGCTACAGATGATATTGTTCATTTTTCAGATAATACAGAAGATGAATATAAAAAATTGGTGGAGGATGATATTATCAAAACAAATACATCACTTACTACCACTAAAAACAACGGTAACATAAATGATGATGATAATGAAACAGGAGAAAATATCGATTTTGATGATATATAATACTAACCTAAACGGCTATATCATAAAAAACTACTTAATATAAAAAAATATAAAAATTGAATATGTAAATAATATATGTATTTATATATATTATTTTTTTTATGTTTCACAGTAACATCATCATTATGTGCAAATTTGAGTAAAATTACACAAGAAAGAATAAAGCATATTATTCAAAATCCAGGAACTACCTATGAAATGCGCGAACAAATTAATAGTATTTTATTTACTAGTTACAAAGATTGGGCAACTATCAAAGCTATTCATTTCAAACGTTTGCATAAAAATAAATGCAGTCATATAAAAACAGATGAAATGATATCCTATTCCTTATTTGGTTTATATCAAGGAATAAAACGATATAATGGAAATAATACATTTGTAACATATGTTGATTTTTATATCAAACATGAATTACAACAATGTGTTGCAAAATTATTACCGATTAATGCATTACCAAAAACGTACCTAAAAAAAGAGAAAACACAACAAGAATATAATAAAATGAACAACATATATTTGAAACCAATATACATTGGTTTTGATCATTATTTGATGGAAAATACAATATACAATTCTATATATTCTAATAAAAACACGTGGTTTGAAACCGAAAATGACACAAATTTGAAAATAAAAATATGGAAAAAAATTCGTGAGTTACCACCATTACAAATGAGAATAATGTATTATAAATATTCGAGTGATTTCGAGATGCTACGTTCAAATCGTGAAATTGCAGAAATAATGGGATATTCAACCCAAACTATTCGTATAAATTTATTAGACATTAAAAACAAATTATTACCATTTATTATTGATAATCGTAATTAGAATACAAATAGTATAAAAATCAATTCGTTTATATTCATTCCTCCATCTCCCATTCAGGAGGTTTAATTTTTGTTCCACCATTGTATTGAACTGCGTATTTATTATCTAGCATCCATTTATTAATATGCATTTCATCTACATATACATCCGCAAGTATCCTGCCATATTTTTCTGTTTTAATATTGGTTAATTTAACTTTTTTGTGTAATATTATAGATGATAATGCATCGCGTGATTTTACAGCATATAGTTTCTCTACATTTGTTTTGCATTTCATTTCTGGTGCATCTATTCCATTTAAACGCACAGAAAACCTATATATTGGAGATGAATCATATGGTAATTTAGATGCAATTGTAAATGTATCACCGTCATAAACTTTAATTACTTTACCTTCCGTTATGGGAGGAACAAATGGGATTGTATTCTTGTAATTGATATCTTGTAGATATTTTTCATTTATATTTACATCAACTGATGGAATAATGTCTGTGAAATTATCGTTGTTTATATTCTGAGATTTTTTTGTTGTTGGGGTATTACTTGAATAAACGGGTGCATATGATTTAAGGCTAAAACAATTGTAAAAATATCTTTTAAACATTTTAATTATTAGGATATATTTTATTACTTATAATATTTGTAGTATCGATAATTATAAATCATTTTTATATTTTAATAACACCATGTCTAATAACGATATATTATAAAGCATTTAAACATAATAAAATAAATAACCTATGTATAAAATATGAATACATTTAAGAAATTTACAAATGCGACCGCAACTCAAAATACAAAAAAAACAATATTATCTAGTTCTATCAATATTAATTCTATACATGATTTTCCATCATTAAATAATATAAGAAAAATGGAAAATGATAATAATTTTAATTTTATAGATGCAACAAAGAAAAAAATCGAAGAAAATAAACCAGTAGATAATAGTGGTTTATGTACAATTTATTATGACAAAATATTAAAAAAAACAATAAGACATAATTTTCCCAAAAAAATGTATGATGATGATGATAGTAGTGATAGTGACAGTAGTGATGATGACAACACTTCCAAAAATTACATACAACAAACCGCTAGTGTAGTACCTAGTATATATAATGTTCAATATCCAGAATTACATAATGGTATGAATAAAGCAATAAAAAATATCATGGAAAGAAGAGACATATTTATCGATCAATATGGTGCAGACGAATTTATCCGTGATTATTTATCAAAAGATTCACAATATTTATATTCAAGATATTACTATAAAAATAAATATATGAGTTATCATAAAAACAAGGTTAATATTATAAATAATAATCATGTTAATACATTTGAGAATAATGATGTAATATATGATAGAAATGAGAATTATTTAACACAATATGATGATATAGAAGTAGATATAGATTCTGAATTGCTACATGTGGATGATGACAATGATGATATTGAAGACGAAGATGATGTTTAATATACCACATATACAAAGTAAAACCCACATACATATTGTATAAATTATAATACAATATGTATAAATTACACAAATAAATTATATAATTATTTAAACTTACATTATGGAGGATGATTTTAATTTTCATGAATTAGATACCTCTTGGATCCATGATTTTGAAAAAGAGGATGGTTTATACAAGGATTTTTATTTGGAGGATTTGTATTTTATTAATTTGCATTATGTTTATTTAAACGAATCCAATACAATTGAAAAAGTAAAAAAAGATAAATATTTTTTTAATGAATTTCAGACAAATATTGTACCAAAAGAAGAACTATTTAAAATAATAGTTAAAAACAAACATATAAACAGAGAAAATTATAAATTAAATTGTTTATTCAAGTACAATTGTACGATTGATCCTTACACTATAATTGAATTTTTTAAAAGTAAAATACCAATTACAATTGATACAACTAACATGTATTTGTCACCTATAACAAGTATAGAAAGTGTTTCATTTAAAAAAACGATTACAATGTTTCAAGACTTAAACAGTATAACTATTATATATAAAAAAACATCCAATACAACAACCGACACAGCTACAAATAACACAAATAACAAAACGAAAAGATTATATATAAAAAAAACTAATAGAAAAACGACTAGATTATATATTTAATGTATATTTATATGAATATTATTCTTATCTTTTTGTTCTAATGCACGTATTTTTATAAATGGTAATATTTCATTATTTAACAACAAATTATATAATGCATCATTATGAAAATAAATATTTTTATTAATATTACACGGTAACATTGCTATTTTTAAAAAACAGTCATTGTCGTTTGCATATACACCATTTAATTCTAATTCTATTTTATCAATTACATCTTTATATCCATTTATTTCAAATTTATGATTATTAAAATAATCTATTATCTTATGAATTGCATTATATTTAATAGCGTATAAGTAACTTTGATAATGATATTTAATTTCGCTACTGTCATTATACGCATATAATTCTTTGTTCATTTTAATAGTCATATTATAAAAATGTGTAATCGATTTTTTAATAATAATTGAATCATTAATTAAAACAACAAATTCATAATCTTTGCTCAATGATCCGTCAGTTTCTATGATATTTAACGCGTGAATATATTTACCAATATCAATATATTTATCGTTTGGTATTTCAATGTATTTTATTATTTTATTATTAGGCGCATTTATAGCTGATTTAGTGTCAATATATTGTTTTAATTTATCACTATATTTTTCATTGGAACTATTTATAATAATAATATCATTATTAGGAAATATTAAATACGGAATGTTGTTTATTACAGCATTATACTTTAATAACGTGTTTGTATGACATGCTACAATAGTAACTATTTTTATATTATTTGTGTTATTTGGAGCAGAATTATAGGATATTATTTTTTTATAATTTTTTATAAATAAATTTATATCTGAGTTATTTATATTGTTATTTTTATTTTTATTGTTGTTACGAAATTTATCTATAAATTTCAAATAATTCATTAAATAAATATACTAATATCTTTATTATTATGATAATAATATAATAATAAAAATTGAACACAAATAACTAAATGAATATTGATTAACAAATAGTTAAAAAAATAAACAATTTATGAATGAATTCAGGAAAAATAACAATTGCATCTACAAGATTTAATAATCATACATGGAACGAAAATGTAAATTACAGAAATAAAATACAACACGTTGGTTGTATTTATGGATGTCCACAAAGTATTTCTATTAAAATACCAGACGAATCTTTATTGTATATATTTGAAATGAATAATTCATTAAATCGTATTGAAGGCATTGGTTTGATTAAAAACAAAATATACTATGATAATTACTACAAAATATATTCAGATGGAAATTATAATCGATTTGTTTATAAATCGAATTGTAGAATAAATCGCGATTACTTAGAATTAAACTTTCCAGATATTTTATGTCTTTTTGAGTTAATATTATTTAAAGGCAAAACTCACTTAAAAAGAGGTTTTGGTATAACTCAAGTTCCAGAAAAATTAATTAATAAAAATTATTCGAACATATATCGTGATCAAGAGACAGAAAATAAACAAATAGATAGTATAAAAAGAAAATTAAATACAATTTTTCAAAATTATAATAATAAACAATAAAATATATATTCAAATATATAATTAAATATGTCAGATGAAAATTTGGACTTAAATGTAAATAATTATACAATAAAAGATTTACTAGATATATTAGATTTAAATGACTATAATGATGATAGTGATAATAATGATAGTGATATTTTACAACAAATATCGAAAGAAGATATTCTAAATGCAACTCAAAATTATATAAATAAATTTAGTAACGAAAATAATGAAGAAATGGTAAATTTTTTTCAGGAAATTCAGAATAAATTATTAAATATCAAAGATGAAGATTACAGTGATGATACATTAAATGTTAATAGTCAAAATAATATTCAAAATAATAGTCTAGTAGATATTCAAAAGGATATTCAAAATAGTCTTAAAAATGAAATAACAAATGGCACTATAAATTTTAATAGATATAGTAATGAACCAAATCAATTACATAAGGGTACCGATGGTTATGATATAATTAATCCTGAGACACTACATGTAGTGAATACATTTGCTCCAAGTGAAGTAAGGGGAAATATAAATCCTCTTTTAAAAAATACATATTCATGTTTTATTAATATAGACAGTAAATATCGTCAATTTACTAATAATAATTCAGATACAAAATTTACATTGGATTTATCTGCGCCATTAAAAAATTTATTATCATTACAATTGTATTCTTATCAAATACCGATATCATGGTATGTTATTAATTCTAATATAGGAAATACCTGTTTTTGGATAGAAGATCCATCTACAAATACAGTTGTGTCTGTATCGATTTCACCAGGTAATTATACACCGGATTCATTAGTAAAAGAATTAAATACAAAAATACTCGATGCGGGGTTTCATGATTTCCCAACAACTCCATTTACATATGATATTGGAAAAGGAAAAATAATTTTAAAATTATTTGGAGGTATATACAGAAAATTAGGTGTAGATATTTTTACTATTTCAACCACAACACAAATTATATTTTTTGATTTTGATTTAAAATTAGAATGTAATATTCCTACTTGTGGTTTTAAATTACCAACTTACATAAATAATACATTAGGTTGGATATTAGGGTTTCGAACTGATAGTGTAAATGTGAATATAATAGAAAATATACCACCAGCGTTACTTGATATAAATGGTCCAAGATATTTAATACTAGTAATAGATGATTTTAAACAAAATCATATAAATAATAATTTAATATCTATTACAGAATATGATAATAATTTAAAAATACCATCCTATTATAACCCTAATTTACCGCATTCATGTGTAAATCCTAGTAATAATTCTAATTCTATCAGAAACATTGTAAATGAAGATATTAATGCAAGTAATACAATTTTAAATAAATTAGATATAAAACTTTCAAAAATTCCAAATATATTACCTAGTAATCCTCGCATATTAACACAATCACAAATTTATACTATAAATCAAATAATTAAAAATAATAAAAAAAACGGTCATTTTTATCCAAAGGCGCCTACAAACCAAGATGTTTTTGCAATTATTCCTATTAAAAATGGAGTATTTAATAGTATAATAACAGAGTTTAGTGGTTCATTAAGCCAAAATCAGAGAATGTATTTTGGTCCAACTGATGTATCAAGATTAGAAATAAGTTTATATGACGATACTGGAAATATTGTTGATTTAAATGGGGTTTCATGGTCATTTACTATGCAAGCAACATGTTTGTATCAATATTAATCAATTTCACAAATTTTACCATATAATAATTTAATTAATCTATATCTATATAAATGAGTAAATCAAATGATATGTATTTAAAAGATTACGATTACGGCAACAAATTATTGTTTTTGTTATCTATTGTTTTTTTATATGATAAAAAAACGTATCTAGTATTTTATGTTGTAGGTGCTGTATTAAATTATATATTAAACTGCATTTTAAAACTGGTATTTAAACATCCTAGACCAATAGAAAACATGAAATTGTTTCAACACGAAATGAATAGACGTCAAACAGTCGATTGGAGAGAATATGAACGGTTTGGTATGCCTTCTGGACATTCTCAAGAAACAGCGTTTTCTTTTATATATATAATGATGGTTTTACAAAACACAAAAATAACTTTATTATATTTTATAATTATGTTGTTTACCATGTTTCAACGTATTTATACAAAACGTCATTTCTTTATACAGGTATTCGTAGGAGGTAGTATTGGATTGTTTATGGGATATTTTTTCTATTATTTAGCATCGAAATATATTCGTCGCCATTAAAAGTTATAATATTTCATTAGTATATAATTAAATATTATATACTAATTGTATTGAAATGGGTGCAGGAATATTACCAATAACCATTCACAACAACAAACTGTATTTTTTATTTGGAAAAGAGAATAAATTTGCGGATACACCTGGTTGGGCGGATTTTGGAGGAGGTTCAGAAGATAAAGAAACCTTTATTAAAACTGCTGTTCGTGAAGGAACAGAAGAACTTACTGGATTTTTAGGTAGTGAAAGTGATTTGGAGAGAAAAATAAAGCATACAGGAACTTTTGATATTGATTTTAACAAATATCGAACACATATTTTACCTATGGAATATGATGAACTATTACCATTTTACTATAACAACAATCAGAGATTCTTACAAAAAAGATTGGATCCCAAAATAATAGAAAAATCAAAAATATTTGAGAAAGCAGAGATCCGTTGGTTTTCAATCGATGAAATTAAAAAACGCAAGATCCCTTTCAGAAGTTATTATTATAATATTGCTGATTTGATTATAAAAAACGAATTAGCAATAGATAAATTTGTTCGGTCAAAGTTGAACAAATCAAAAACATATAGACACAAATCACGGAAAATGAAAAAAAGGAATACTAAAACACGTAAAAGTGGGTTTTTTTCTTTTATATAAAATATTAATCTTGCATAATATTATATGATTAATATTTTATTTTACGGAAATTGTCAAACCTTTGCAGTACAACATACACTATCTTTATCATCTGACCATTATAATATCCAACATGTTCCATGTTGGACTACTGATACAGATAAAGAAAAATTCACTGAGATTGTCAAAAATTCAGATATAATTATTACACAACCGATTAATGATAATTATAGGGATCTAGATTACTTATCTACATCCTATATTATTAATAATAAAAAAACTGACTGCAAAACAATTATATTTGATAGTTGCTATTTTGATTTTTATTATTTTGATCTAACATATAAAAATAAAGATAATAATCTTTTGCGCGAACCGATTGATTATCATTATAATAATATGATTGAATGTTACAATAACAATTTACCAATAGAATACTATATAGAAAATTATGCGAATAACTACAATTTAAAATCAAGTGAAGAATTAGAAATTATTGCAAATGAAAGTTTGAATGAATTGAACAAACGTTATCAAGAAAATAAAAATAAATATAATGGTGAAAATATTAATATTATATCTACAGAGGATTTTATTAAAAATAACTACAAAAACAAACTATTGTTTTATTCGATGAATCATCCAACAAAATATGTTACTCAATATATATGTGAAGAAATTATTAACATTTTAAATATACCAAACACAATAAATTATGAAATAGATTTATTACCTGATCCAAAATGTATTATATATAAATGTATTCAAAAAAATGTTAATTTTGATATTAATAATCATCCACCGCTAACATTGAATAAAACTAATATACATGATATATCTCAATTGTATTATGATACTTATAAGAAAATAGGTACAATATAATTATAGAAAATTATGATTAACGTAATTTTTGTATCGATTGTTTAATACTATTTCACTATTATATTCACATTCACTTGCATTTTTTTCATATAAAAATTTAAATTTATTATTATTTAAATATAATATTTGAGATTTTTTTTCTGAGATGCCTTCTATTCTCATTAAGCAACAAATAGTCCATGTAGTATAATGATATTGACACTTATTTGTGTATAATTTAATATAATTATCAATACAATCTTGTAAAATATTATTATTTTTATTAGATAAAATGAAGTGTGGATTCAATTGCCATTCTAAACTATTTTTATCAAAATTAAACGAAATACATGTAACGAAATAATCATCGTCTTCGATGTATTTTTTTAAAGGAACTAGCGGTTCTATATCAGCGTCAACGTACAATCCTCCATATTTATTTATAATACATACACGCCAAAAATCAGCTTTAATAGGACCATCTTCTATAAAATTAAAAATATCAAGATGTAATTGAGAATACTCTTCTAATAAAAATTTCTTACACATTTCATCATCATATAATTCAATATTATATTCTGGGTTTAATTTTTTCCAATTTTGAGAATAAAGTTTAATTTTATCTAAATTTTTATGACACATATAAATTGTTTTTGGGATCATTTTAAAATTATATGTATATATACAATATAACTTTATTTATATTATTATCAACATATTTATACAAATTCTCTTATTAAGATTCCTTTTATATAAGTTTTTTTCATAGCAATATTGTTTTTACACCTTTTCTCATTTAAAACGCCCATTTACGTAAAAAATATAAAGTGATATGTCTTTAATTTTTATATTTAATTATGATATAAATGGAACTTCCTAAAAACATTTATTTTTATTGGGACACTTTAGAAATTCCAGAAGAAGCATTAAATAATGTTAAAAATTATAAAGCACAAAATAGGGACTTTAATGTAAAAATATTGAATGATGAAGACATAAACATTTATAAAAACGAATTTCCTGAATTAATTGAATTATTTCATTTGGCAACAATATCTGCCTTAAAGGCTGATATAATACGATTAATATTTTTATACAAAGAAGGTGGAATATGGATTGATATGAATACAACACTTGAAATAAATGATGGAATTAAAATATTATACGATAGATATAAACAATACGATTTTGTTATTACAATTCAACCTACTTGTAGAAATGACTTGAAAACAAGTTGTCTAATTTCAAAAATTAATTCAAAATTGGCATATGATACAATTATAAAAATGACAGAAAATTTGAAAAGACATTACGAATTAGAAAAAAAAAGCCAAGAATATATTTCATATAATTTCTTTTTATTTGTTGCTCCTGTGGTGTTTTTTGACTTATTGGAATATCATTATGACGATGAATTTAGAAAGAAAATTAATAATGAATTTATTAAAGACAATGATAATAATATTATTACATTAAAATCTAAAAAATTTGAAGAATACAATTGTGGTTTAATGGATGTTGATCCTAAATTATTACATTTTTATGGATGTAATATGTCACACCATCACGGAGAAAACTTTCATAAACATTGGTCTAATTTACAAAAAACTCAAAAATTATTTTTTTGATATCAGTTACTATTTATATTACTTTATTATTCAAACAACTAATTAGACTTTTACTGAAATACGACATAGTTAAATCGTTTTTATCAATATTTAATAAATATTGATGAGCACTTACAATTTTGTCTATATTTAATAAATCTGGTATTTCATCTAAATTGGTAAAATACAATGGATAATCTTCACCTAAGTAATCAACTACCCCTTCTATTTTATTTACTATAATAGGTGTGTTTCGAATAATACATTCAACAACTGTATTATTTGCTGCCGCATCAAATAAATCAATAAATACGATATTTTTAGATAATAATTCATCGTATTCTTCATATGTATCCATGTAATACATATTTACATGTTGATCGATATTATCCGTAGGAATGTTTAAATATTTGATTTCTGCATTTAATAAAAATTGACATCTACAAAAATCTTTATTTCCTGTCAACCATAATTTTTCATGATTATTAGTATTTTTTAATACATATATGGATGATATTTTTCTTAATTGTTGTCCTACTTGAATTATTTTTTTTTGATTATTATTTATATATTGATTAATGTCAAACAGAATAATATTATTCATATCCACAGGATGTTTTAATGTATGAACCTTTACATTTATATTTCTCTCTTGAAATTGTTGAATAAAATATTTTGATAAATAATTCGATAATGTAAAAATACATATACACGAATCTAATGATTTTATAAAATTATTATTATCAAACATTTTAGAAATATTAACGCAATCTAAATAAGTAGGAGTAATAGGAGTACAATGAACAATACCGCACCATTTTTCGTTACATGCAAAATTATTTGTAAATAAATAATTATGTTCTAACATATCAAAAAAATGAACGTTTGAATTAGTAGAATAAAAATTAGAATTTATTAATTCTGTCAAAACAGATTTCCATCCACCACGATGTTGAAAAAATGAAATATTATTACTATAATTTGGTTTAAATTGAATAACAACATTATCATATATTCGTTGTTTCCAATTTGAATCACATAACCAAAAATTATGTCCTGCAAAACTATCACTATTTAAAATCGATTCAGTTGAAAACATAAATGCACTATTTCTATCTGCCAATAATCCAATATTTAAATCTTCCATATTTTTTGTGAAATATACATCTTCTGGAAAAATATGCAAATTGCACTTATTTGCATAATCAACTGTACTAGAATTATATATGGTATTTTCAATACTCACAGTTTCTATTATATTTTTCATTACAGATTTAGATCGAAGTGAAATACCTCCATTACCTACACCAGCTTTATTATCATTTTGATGTTCAGGCCATGGTGCTCCAATATAATCCCAATGTAAAAAATCACCTATATTATTTTTAAATATAATAGAATCTTCTTGATATATCAGAATTTTTTCTCCTACAAAAAAATCCCAAAAATAATTACTTGAAAACATTTTACTATATGTATTTTGATCCAAATTTTCGAATCCTGTTTTTATTATTTTAATTTGAGGTGATATTTTGTTACACATATCTATCATATAATCATAATTTAGTATTCCACATACAACTGTATGAGACCATTTTTCACCCAACTTATTTATTGTATTTCTAATTAAAAATTCTAAATGTGGAAAACATCTATATTCAATTAATACAGCTTCATGATAAGAATTTTGTGGTATTTCGTGTAATTCTATATTTTTTATATATGGTATATTTTTAAAACATTCATAACGAAATTCGATTTTAGGATTAGTTATCACATCATTCTCGGTTACATTATAGCTTTGTAAAAAATCATCTAGTCGATTATTATTTTCCATATTAAATAATAGTGGTGATTTATATATACGATTTTCATAAAAACCATGATTATTGTAATGATTATATGCCTCTTCATCTGTCATATGACGTAAATCACAATTTATTTGTTTATAAATATTTACATTAAAATCATGTGGTATAACATTTTTATACTTACGTCCTTCATAATTTCCATGATTTAGATAATGGTTTATTGCTTCTTTATCACTCATATGACATAAGTCATGATTAAATTTTCTATAAACATTTACATCAAAATCATGTGGTATAACGGTTTTGTGTAACATTCTAGTTTTGTGTAATATTCTAGTTTTCATTATAATAATATATATATGTACAAAATAATTTAATACTATTTACTTAAATAATATTAAATTATTTTTTTTAAATAAATCATAAATATATTACATCTTCATATTTTCGTTGTAAATTAAATCCCAAATAAAAATTGAATTTATTTACATCTATAATATTATATTTTTTAATCACATTAACAATATCATATATAGTTATGTTAATTATGTTTAGACCATGATATGTATTGTAATTTCTGACGTCATTTTCTACACCCAAATATATATCTATTGAATTATCATTTGACAATTCATTTATTTTTATTAACAAATTTTTATATTCATCACTATTTTTTTCTAATAAACATTTTAAACAAATGGCTTTTGTTGCAGTCAATAAATTATGATTAATAATCGATTGCTCTTTATATAATTGACATTTTGAAAAAATTCTATTTTCATTTTTACCATGATTATTAAAATGATTCATTAAATCAATATTATTATAATGTTTCAAGTCTATATTACAATTTCTATAAACTTCAATATTAAATTCATTATATCTGTTTAACATATTATTCATAGATCCGTTGTCATCAACAGCAATGACATGACCATTCATACAATATACTAGTAATCCAAATAAATATTCCCATGCATGTATTTTTCTAGGAACAACATTCAATACATATCCAGTTTCTAATATATCATATTCATGATCAAAATTAATGCCTTCAAAAATCTTAAAATATTTTTTATTACACATAAAAATTGTACCAGCAATAAAATACGATTCTTTGCCAAATTTTTTTATATAACATGGATTATTTATTCGATAATATTCATTTACACCGTGATTATTAAATTGATGTATAGTCTCTTTAATTGTTAATGATTGCAAATCTGACTCATAATTTTTATAGAATTGCGGGTTAATATTTAAATCTGTATATATATTTTTACTGTCTTCTATGTTTTTATGTTCAAAAATATAATCATCTACGTAGTCTTCCCAATTATTATCTATTAGTTTATTAAAACTATTTTTATTCCTATTAAATATATCTTTTATATAATTTCGATTTACACCTTTATTACGGTAACAATATTTTTCTGAACCAACTATAATAGGAGTATCTTTTTTACTTTGTAACATTGATTCTATTTTTTTATAATTACTTGTAATTGGAAACAATAAATCACGTCTCCAATCATCTTTTGATTTTGTGTGTATAAAATAAATATTCTCAATGTCATTATAATTTGAATGATTTATTAATATTTTTATATTTTGTATAAATCCACCAATATCAGCACCTTTATTTTCCATTATTGTAAAAAATGCATTTGGTATATATTGACTAATAGTAGTAATAAAATCCTTATTATGTAATGTTATTAATATAAGTGCTTTTCGTTTAAAAAATGATGGTTGATTTTTATATATTTTTGTAAATACGTCAATATTTCCTACATGAAATAGAATAGCGGTTTTTATTATACAATATTTTCGTTTTTCATTAAAACCATGATTTTTATAATGTTTAGTAGCATCTTCATCTGATAAATGTAGTAAATCTGGATTTAATCGCTTGTATGCTATAGGACTAAAAAAAAATGGTAGTTTTTCTAATTTCATAATAATATTATTAACTATTATACTAATAATATTATATTTTACTTAATATTACATATTGTTTAATATTATTTATCTAAAAACCCAGGGAATAAATCTTGTAAATCATCATTCGTTATTAGTCTTCTCGATCTAATTTTGAATAATTTTTCCATGTTTTCATCATGTGGATCGCATGGTCGTTTGCAATACGTTGCTTTTTTGCGAAAACCACTTCCATCATTTCCTATAACATTTTCATCGTAATCACTTATTAAAGGAGATATATAATAATAAGCGATTGATTTTCTGAATACATTTTCAGGACATTTTATGATGTCAGGTAATCCATGCCATGATTGATTGTTCGTTTTAAAAATGATTGCTGTATTAAATTTAACATGTGATCTGACAACACAATTTTGCATATCCTTATCCCATAATTGGGTATCACCATTCCATTCTTCTTTCCAATCTTTACTCATATACAATATGATATTCAACCTTCGCTCTTTTTCCATATGAGGGTGTTTTTCATAATCCAAATGCATATTTAATTTTCCATTTCTAGGGTGTATATGTAATCCAGCACCATGTAAATATGGATCATATTCTAATGATTCAATACCAGACAATGTAGATACTTCTTTACTTATTTCATCTGTAGACAATAAATAAAACAGTTTTCGGACACATACTGGTAGATTATTAATATCATCATTCGCATATTTAATTTCCAATGGATTATAGTATTTGTGCCATTTTTTGGATGTTATATCTGTGGGAAATTTATCGTGTATTAGGTTTGCATATTCTTCATTCAAAAAATTCGGTATTATAATATGATCAAATGGTTCAGCTCCATTAAATTGTTTAAATAACTCGTGTGTGTTATTGATCCAATCTCCGAAATAGGATCTTTTTTCCATTTCTGGTATAGACTCCATTTTTTTCAATTCTAGTAATTTGATTTTATATTGTCGGTTAATTAAATCATTTAATCCAGTCATTAAATCTACTTTTATATTCCAACCAAGTTCTCTCACTTTTTTATTACTTATATAATAACGCATATCGTTATAAGGTCTATCTTCAACGTATTCAATCCATTCCGCATAATCTTCTGTATTTTTTATTAGTTTTATGAGTATCTTGGCAATTTCCATAACAGAATATTCCATGCCTTCGTCACAACCAATATTGTAGATCTCTCCAACCGACCCTTTTTCCAAAATAGCTTCAAATGCTGTAGCAGTATCATATGCATGTAAAAATGCTCTAACCGTTTTCCCCTCTCCTTGAATAGTTACTTTTTTTCCCTCATTAAGAAGTTTAATAAACCGAGGTATTAATTTTTCAGGATATTGATTTGGACCATAAACATTATTACCTCTTGTGATGATAATAGGCATATTATAGGAGTGGTTATATGACTGGGCAATTAATTCCGCACCAGCCTTTGTAGCAGCATATGGATTGGTTGGACATAAAATAGAATGTTCGGTTTTGTGTTTTTCATGAATATCATTCATCGATTCACCATACACTTCGTCAGTAGAAACATGGATGAACTTCACTATTTTTTTGTACTTTCTACATGATTCTAGTAACGTATGAGTTCCTAAAACATTATCATGAGTAAATGTAAGTGAATCTTCGAAAGAGTTTTGAACATGACTTTGTGCCGCAAAATGAATGACATGGGTGATTTGATATTTTTTAAGCATTGTATCCAAATATTCCGCATCACATAAATTGGCGTTCAAAAAAACATACGATTTTTCTTTTTGTATATATTCATCTACGTTGTCAATATCCGCACAATAATACAAAGCATCTAGATTTACCAGTGTGTCAATCTTTCCAATAGGGAAATAATAGTTGATAAAATTACTACCTATAAATCCACACCCCCCTGTTACCAATAAATTCACTGGTTTTCTCTCCGCATCCAGTTCCTTTCTATATTCAATCAAGCAATTTCGAACGGAATCCTTGATATTTAATACTCCTGGGAACATTTCCTCTAGTTTGTGGGTTTCCAAAAAGTTATTTGATCGATCCGATGTTAATATTTTTCGCTGTTCTTCTTGAGAGAAATTCTTCCAGGTAAAAAGAGGATCTACGATTTCTTTGTACATGGTCAAAATTTCATTATGACTAACTAAACCAGGATTGGTTAGATTTACAGTCCCACACACTTTTCTCTCCATCATCATTAAAACAAAAGGTAAAAGTTCAGGCAAAACTGTCATTGAATTTGGAATCGAACATATACGATCATAGGTTGCTATTTTTGTGATAAAATTACGCGGGTTTTTATTTCCAGTAATAGGCATACGAATTCTCAGATTCAACACCGTATTTTTGTATCCTTCCAAATGCATAATCTGATCTGTGAATCCTTTTACAATCGAATAAGATGAACCAAAAAAATTAGGCAATGAATCTTCGACAAACCCGGATTCTTCCATTCCAAATGGATGTTCATCATCAAACTTAAAAATACATCCAGTTCCCAAATAGGTATAATGTATTTGACGATTTCTACAAAGTTCTGCCAACACAATTGGAGAGAAAAGGTTATCGCGAATATTATCCACCAATTTACCCTCTTCTTCTAAATAATCAATGGTTGTGTATATTTTATCTCCTATTTTTCCATGAGTTCTACCAATAAAAGAAACAACATGAGTTGGTTGTATTTCATCCAACTCTTTTTCTAAAGCCAACGGATTTTCTGCACGTGCTTTACCAATAAAATAATTCTGGTTTTTGCTCTTTAATACATCGATAAATTGGTTACCGATCCAACCATTGCTACCATAAACCAAAATTTTCATATAAATATTATTATATTTTAATATTGAAAAAAAACCACAAATAGATGAATTAAATAACAAAATTAAAATATTGGTAATTTACCCAGCCGATGTTTTTACGCAACAAACAAACAATATTTTGTTCCTTTTTTCTTTAAGTTAAAAATCCAATTTATTATATAAAAAGTGTAATAAAATTCGTAAAAGTTTTTTGGAAAAACAAAAAATGGACATTTATTTTTGTCCATTTTTCAAAACCTAGAAAACTTTTTACAAAAAAAACGTGTTTTGTGACCATAATTGAAATTTATGGTAAGGGCACAAAAAAAATAATTTTCAGTTTGTTACCATAAAATTTTTTATTTTTCGACTCGTTTGTACTTTAGGAACTTTTTCTGTTGCTAAAATAATAAAAATGTTGAAAAGTTCGGTTCCAAAAAGTTCCATTTTTTATAGTTGTGAATTATGTGACTATAAATCGTCACGTTGTAGTCAATATAATAGACATTTAATTACAGCAAAACACATAAAAATGGAAAATTCAACGTTTTGTCAATCATTGGCAACGGGAAAAAGTTCCGATTTTAAATGTCATTGTGGTAGAATATATAAAGACAGGTCAGGTTTATGGAAACATCAGAAAAAATGTGACGATAATACGTCATCAGAAATAAATACAACCACTATAGCAGAAAAAGTAGATATATGTGACAAAGAACTCATTATAACATTGGTGAAACAAAATGCAGAGCTTTTAGAAATAATAAAAAACGGTACTAATATCAATAACACAGTGAATAATAATTGTAATTACACTAACAACAACAACAATAACAAAACATTTAACTTGCAGTTTTTTCTCAATGAAACATGCAAAGATGCTATGAATATTTCAGAGTTTATTGATAGAATTTCTCTCCAGATATCCGATTTAGAAAGCATAGGAAAGTTGGGATATGTGGAAGGAATATCGAATATTATTATTAAAAACCTGAATGCATTGGATGTGGATAAGCGTCCGGTTCATTGTAGCGATGTGAAGAGAGAGATCATATACGTGAAGGACGACGATAAATGGGAAAAGGAGGAGGAAGATAAACAAAAAATAAAAGAAGTGATTAGTAGTGTGGTTTCAAAAAATCTTGGTTTGCTTCCCGAATTTCAAAAGAAATATCCACAATGCATGAATCCAGAATCGAAAAAATCGGATGAATACAATAAAATAATCATGGAGGCAATGGAAGGTGGTGTAAAAAACAAGGAGAAAATCATTCGAAAAATAGCCAAAGAGGTGGTTATAGAAAAATAAATATTCTTTTGTTATATAAAATGGCAGAGCCAAAACTTTTATTATTTTTTGTAACTAGCAATGATTTAACTAAATGTTTTAAAAAACTTTTTGAAGATACTAAAAATTATCCATTTGAAGGTTGGAATCGGTTTAATACCACTCCATTTCCATTAAATCAATCATATATGTATGCAACTATTCCAACATATACAAAAAAATATGGTTATATTTTTGACTTAAATATATCTAAAAACGTTACAGATAGTGTAAAAATTTCAGCTAAGATTATTGCAAAATCACAAGACGAAAAGACAAATTACGGAATAGTACCTAAACAATGGTCAAATCAACCTCACGGTCAAAATCAAAAATTAATACTTAACAAAGAAGTAAATGTTGATAATTATTTAAACAAAACATTAGACGCCTTGAACATAAGTAATTTATTAAATGATGACAAGCAGTTTAATTATATATGTAGATTTTTTATTATTGATACCAAAGAAGATGAAGATAGTGAGTATTTTAAAAATTTAGATATCGAAAATGCAAGTAGAGTATTTATTCCTGCTAATTGGCAAGATTTTCCAATATTATTTGAAAATGAATATATTTTTAATGGATTATATAATAAAGCATTATTAGATAATTATATAATATTTATTTTACCTTGTATTGGTATTTTTGATAGTAAAGAAAAAAAGTGGAATGGTGGTGGTGATGATGATGATGATGATAATGATAATTATAATATTGAAAACATGAAACAAACATTAGATAATAATATATATTGGAATGTATATCAAAATAATAAAAATTCTAACGATAATTTTATTGGTATAGCTTTAAATAATTTAAAATCAGAAAAAAAAATTGCTGTAGATAAAAGAATTATTGATGGTGATCAACTTGAAGAAGGTTCATCTCATTTTTCTGGTTTTTCTGGTTTTTTTGGTGGTATTAGATCAAGAAAAAAATCCATCAAAAAAACCAAAAAAACAAGAAAACCCAGAAAAAAATCAAGAAAGACAAGAAAACACAAAAAATCACGAAAACATTAAAATACCAATAATATATATCATGAGAGAAATAACAATTGCTCAATTTGAAAAATTACCCAAAAAGGGTCCAATAGCAGGTAGATCACTAGAAGCAGGTAAGTTATATTATATACGCGACATAAGAAATAAAACAAATCCTGTTTATGTTGGAAAATATGTAAAACCAGTAATGTATTACAATGATAATTCAGTATTATATAATTACAGATTTGAAGAAGTCAAATATTTAGCGAATCCTTCAAAATATCGCAGAGAACCAGGTGAAATATTTGGCAACGTAGAAAAATATTATGAAGTAGTAGATCCAACACCTACCAAAACAGACATTAAAAATAAAAAAATTACAATGAAAGAGTTGGAGGATTTTATACGCGGGAAAAAAGCGGAACCGCACGAAAGTACGCCAAATGTATCATTTTTTGGAAAAGATTATAGAAAAGTGCGTGATAAATTTAACAATAGGTCAAAACAGCGTTCGTCATTATCCTCCTCTAGATCTTCGAGAAAACATGTGTCTAGATCATCCTCTAGGTATTCGCGTTCAACACGTTCATCATCAAGACGTTCATCCCGATCTTCACAAAGATCATTATCCTCTAGATCATCTCATAGATTAAATGACGATTTATAAAAAGGTTTAGCAACTATAAAACAAGAATTTTTTTTAATTGTATAAATAAATATATATAATATATATAATGACAATAATAACATTTTCCGAATATGAAAAATTACCCAAAAGGTTGATAAATAAAACAAAAGAAGATTTAACACCAGGTAAAAAATATTATATAGAAGACACAAAAAGAAAAGATAAAAACTTGAAAGTAGTGTATATTGGTATTTTTAAACATAAATCAAATGGAATGAATATGTTTGAAAATGTATCATATGTAGTATCTCCATATGGTTACACTAGTGGTGTTCCTCATGGGTTTGACGCAAAATCAGGTTCTAATTTTTTTGAAGTAATCAGTAGAATATCTGACTTATCATCTTCACGATCCAGATCCAGATCCAGATCTAGATCTTCTTCAAGATCATCTACTAGCAAAAAAGGTGGCAAAAAACATTCAAAAAGAAGAAGAACAGTAAAAAGATACAGTAAAAAATAAACGCAAGAACACTCAACCAATATACTATTTTATGTGGTTTTAGAAATATAAAACTACATAAAAATCTATAGATATAATATACATCAAACAAACATCTATATCCATATCCATAAAACAAATGAAATTCACTCAAACACTCGCTTTTTTGGTAGTCGCCACATTTTTGATTCAATATTTTTTGGTGAGTATAGTAACCACGAGTAATCCTATGTATATAAGACATAGTTTAGGTAAGTTTTATTTATCATTAGTAGTAGCATTTAGCATAGGTATAATAGAAATAATGATCCATGATATAAGTTATGATACACGAAGTGTCAATAAATATTTTGTGATGTTGGCATTGTTGATTTTATCCATCATTGCATATAGAAATCAAATCTTTGTGACGGACGATCAATATTTGAATCAAATGATTGAGAATAAATCCGTTCAACAATTGGAAGATGAAGAAATACTAAAAAAGACACATAGTTATGGTGTAACCAGAATGGCCAAATTATCAGTCCAAAACACACAAGAGGATATAAACAAAATGATACGTTTATTGAATGCACAAAAGGATTTGAAAAAAGTGCAATTTGGTAATTAAAAATATGGATAATATATATGGAAGGTGAAGATGCGAAAAATTATTTATTTTTTGTAGGTAGGAATCGATTTAAAGAATATTTTTTAAAACCATTTGAATCAATGATTAATGATGACGATTTTGATTCTTTTAATATAATGGAAGATGGTGCAATATTTACTTTAAGTATGAATAGGAATTATAATGTTAAAGATGCTAGTATATTATCGGTGTCAAGTAATAATACTGATATAAATCTAACATTGTCTCGTCTTTATGCGTATTTAAATCCAATAGCAATAACAATAAAATATCCAACATTTGCTGAAAAATTTATATTGAGAAGAGAAAATGATCGAATTAGTAATAAATTTTGGGGGAACAATATGAATTCAATTACATTACCAGATAAAATTAATATTGTATGTTATTTTGTAATAATGCCAGGATTAAAAGACTTCATAAACCCAGAATATTTGGGAAGTATATGTGAAAAATATAAAAGATCAGCATCAAATTTTCCAATCCAACCCTTTAATGGTATATTTGTATCAGATATAAAAGAATATCTAACTATTGCTGGTTGTTATTTAACTGGTAAAAATATTACCTGTAATATTTATGTATTACCATGTTTGCATGAAATTTATGAAGGTGCAAGAGATGGAATTAGAAAAATTATGTCATATAATGAAAGAAATACAAATTGTAGAAAAGATGAAGAAGATTTAAAGACTTCAACGCTATCATTTTTTTCAAAAAATAGAAAAGATATGAATATTTGCTATGAAATTAATGATACCGAAGTTAATTGGGAAGTTTATTTAGATTTCTATAACGGTTATAGAGATCAAAATAATTCAGGAAGAAAATTATGTAGAGAGAATAATTTTTTACGTATATTTTTAAAATATTTGGATAATAATAGTAATTTTGTTGTACCTGTTGTACCTGTTGTAAATAGAATATACGAAGGCGGTAAAAAATACAGAAAATCTAGGAAACATAAATCGAGAAAATACAAAAACAAGTCGAGAAAATACAAAAACAAGTCGAGAAAATACAAAAACAAGTCGAGAAAATAAAAAATTTTATTATTCCTATTTTTAATTATAATAATAAAAAATATATTGATATTATAGAATAAATATGGATGGAACAATAGAAGAAGAAAAAAAGAAAATAACAGAAGATTATTTATTTTTTACTCATCAATATAGATTGAAAAATTATTTAATAGGTTCATTAAATGAATTAGGTCTTGAAATAAAAAAAAACAAATTTAGTAATAATGCAATTATGTGTTTAACTATAGAACCTTTAAATACACTACAAATAAGGATTACTTTAAATTTAATTTATGGTGGAGACGGTGAAATTGATATAAAAAATAATAAATCAATGGGAAAGACGGGAAAAGAAATATACTGGACTACTAAAGATGAGCAAATAGTTACAGATACAGTAAAAAAAAAAGGATTTTTTGGTAGTTATAATAAAAAATACAAATATGTTACTGAAAAATTTGTACCAAAACAAGAAATAATAGGAATAGAAAATTTTTGTAATGTATTTAATATTGATAAAAATATTTTTAATATAAAAAATACAATTAATTGTTATTTTATAAGGCATGGAGAAGCAGAGCATAATAAAAAAGGTTTGAGTTTCCGTAAAAAGCATTCTATAATCAATCCACGACTAATATTTGGCGATAAACAAATAGTTGCATTAGATATTGCAAGTCAAGAATTTCAAAAGCATTTGAACAACAAACTAATAAAAGCTGTCTTGGTATCAGATTTGATACGAACACAAACAACTGCGGAATTTTTTTTATCAAAATTATTTAATGTACCACCTATATTTGTGTTACCATGTTTGCATGAAAATGGTAGCTACGATGGAGATCGTCATTACAATAAATTAGGTAAAGAAAATCAAACAGATTGCGTTGCAGATAATGATAGTAATATTAATCGTATTGTTGATCCTTTATATGATGATACTATTGATGAAGATGGTTATACTGATTGTTCAAAAATGAAAATAAATGATACTGAAATAGATATAAATTGGAAATTATATAAACTGTTTTACAAAGGATACAGATTTGAAAATAATCCAGACAGAAACCATTGTAGTGGTACTCATTTTTTGGGAATATTTTTTAATAATAAGAATGAAATCGATATGGATAATATAGTAACAATTACAATTACTAAAGATTCAAATGGATGGCGTAAAATTGTTGATGATAATGATAAAGATGATGATGATGATAATGATGACAATGATGACGATGATGTCGATGTGGTGAATCAAAATAATAATAATACTCAAACTCAAACATATAATGATCGTGGAATTGGAATTGGACCTTCAGTTCCATCCTGGGTAGATGAGAATGGTAATACAGTATTTGGAGATTATCACGGAGGCAAAAAACGAAGACAAACCAAAAAACAACGCGTTATGAAGAGTAAAAAGGTTCGCAGAGTGAAAAAACACAATAAAAAATCCAAAAAAGTAAAACGTAAATCCAATAAACGCAAGGCTTAACCGCCTTTATATCATATATTATACGATAATAAAGATTACCTTATAATATATATTAGACCATGTCAGTTAAAATAATTAACATTGCAATCCCAGATGATGAAACACTACCGGATATAATTCATACTTTCTCTCCAAAGGAGAATTTCATGATGTTGAAGATAGGTAGTATTTGTTTGAATGAAGGAAGAAATTACGTCGCCAACCTATCTCAAGAAGAAATCTACAAAAAAATCAAAGAAGAATCGAAATCAGAAATAGATAAAATAGAAATGAATTTGATGGTCCAGAGAGAAATGTCAAAACAAATGGAATCAAAGCTTTCCAAAATATATGAAGGAATGTATGAAGGTCAAATAGAACAAGCGAATAAACAAACCGAGCGATTAGAATCCACCATTATCTCTCTAAAAGAAAAAATTAAGAGTTATGAGTCAGAAAATGCGGATTTTGTAAAGT
>Ga0214923_10001564_pt1 | contig 32381 bp, 63 predicted proteins | sample LL1510_MetaG_FD_177993 | JGI IMG/M metagenome (GOLD analysis project Ga0214923, IMG submission 177993) | Freshwater microbial communities from Lake Lanier, Atlanta, Georgia, United States - LL-1510 | ecosystem: Environmental > Aquatic > Freshwater > Lake | place: USA: Georgia | collected...
TTAAAGGTGAACGGGTGATGCTTATTCATGGACACCAGTTTGACGGAATTATTAAATGCAATAAATGGTTGCAGTGGATTGGTAGCATGTTGTATGAAAGTTTAATCAAATTTAATGTTAAGTTTAATCTGATTCGTCATAAATTTGGATTAGGATATTGGTCGCTTAGCAAATTTCTTAAAAGTAAAACAAAAGAGGTTGTAGGATATGTCAATTCATTTGAAGACACTTTGATTGATTATGCTAAAAATCATAAAGTTGATAGTATTTTATGTGGTCATATTCATACCCCTACATTAAAATTAGGAGAAGTTAATTACTATAATACAGGAGATTTTGTAGAGAATTCTACCTGTTTCGTGGAAACCCTTGAGGGTGATATGCAATTAATGGAAATCTAACAATTGACAAACGTGTTCAGTGATGTTAATATAATCGCATGTACGGAATAGGTGAAAATAATCCTTTATGGGCGGGTCTAAAAGAAGTTAAATTTGACCTATATGAAATTGCTCTTGCAACAAATACTGTTCCTCGTACTGAATCAGGAATAAGTTATGGTGTAATTAAGCTTGACATTCCTTTGGCAGATGGTAGGATATTATCCTTTCGTCAAGGAGACGATGAAGCCGATCACGAAGTAACTTTAAAATAGAAAGATAATTAATAATATGTTTGAACCCCAAGAAAAAGTAGTTTGTGTCAATGACAAGATTCATCCAGAAATCGCATATTTGTATAAAAATTTGCCTGTGAAAAATACGGTATATACCGTGAGAGAATGCTCCATTGGCACGACAAATGTTTTTGCTGCCGATCAAAATGTTACATTTAAAGTTCTTTTAGAGGAACTTATTAATGATGTTGATCCCTTTACTATTCAGGGATGCCAAGAAGAGCTTGGATTCCGTTCGGATAGATTCGCTCCAGTTGAGACAATTTCGGAAGAAGAGGAAGATGCTGTTCTTATCGGAGCAGGCGCAGAAAGTGATAAACCTCGTTGGCTATAATTATGAAACGTTTATCAGGGCTGTTGCAGAAGATGTTTAATCATGAATAAAATATTATGGGATACACTGCAATAGTTTTAGAAGAAAAAGATCAGAATAAGATCAAAGAGCGCGTTATAATGCTTAACTTGCCTGATTGGGATGTTAAATGCCATCATTGCACTTTGCATATGGGGTTGCCTACTGTAGAAGAAGATGCGGTGTATAATCATTCTTTTATTCTTGTTATTGATGCCATTGGTATCAGTCACAAAGCCGTAGCATTTAGAGTGACCGATATTGTGCATCCTAAAGGAGTTAGAATTCGTTCTTCAAATGATATTCCACATATCACCCTATTGGTTAATTCTAAAGATGGTGGTAAAGCTGTAGATTCTAATGCAATTACTAATTGGATCGCAGTTGAACAAAACAAACAACCTCTCCGATTAATGGGGAGACTTAAATTCGTTGAATAATGAACAGAAAAATACAATTAGAAAATATAGCAATCATCCTTGCTAAAATATGGATATTGTTTAGAAATAAATCTAATTGGATGCGTTTTAATTACTCACGGACTGATATAAACCAAAGAGATACTTATTGTATTCTTGGAGCAATAGGAAAATTCGCAAAAGGATCAGATGGTGCAGCAGCCAATAGATTTTTAACTAATGCATTAACCTCCTATGTGAGTTCTAAACAATTAGTTATCAACACTGGAAAATATCCATTAAATTTGGCATCTTTTAATGATGCTGTTCCTTATGAATTAATGATGGCATTTATTAAAAACACTTATGATAATTTATTGTATGATTTAGACCACAATTTGATTTGACTAGCAGGTAAACATGTGATAGAATGTATATATGAAAGAAAAAGTAAACAGAAGCGACATCGGAATTATTGTGGCGAGCAGCACACCTTGTAAATTATTATGGAACGGATAATATGGAAGGTTTGCGATGGGCAAAACATGGTTATGGAAAATGTGCAACGGGTTATTCGGTTTTTGCTTCTGAACATAGCACAACCACTATCTATACTAAAGCAGGCGAAGTTAATGCTTACACACATTTCTTAACTACTGTTCCTAGTGATAAGATTATTTCGATTGTACCAGATTCCTATGATTACGAGAATGCTGTTCGTAATATCTTTGGTAAGATATTAAAAGAATTAATTCTTTCTCGTTCGGCACCTACCGTGGTTCGTCCTGACAGTGGCGATCCTGTCACAATGGCAGTGTTGACCCTTAAATGGCTATGGGAAGATTTTGGCGGAACAACTAATGATAAGGGGTTTAAAGTTCTTAATCCGAAAGTTCGTGTCATTTACGGGGATGGTATTAATTTACAATCTATTGATACGATTCTTAAAGCGGTTATTGCTGCCGGATTCAGTATTGAAAATATCATCTTTGGTATGGGTGGTAAACTCCTTCAAGGGGTTGATCGTGACACCTTTAAGTTCGCTTGTAAGCTGTCTTATGCAATTGTTGACGGTCAACCTGTTCATATCTTCAAAGACCCTATCACCGATCATGGTAAGAAATCCAAATCGGGTTTGCTTAAATTGATTATTAAAGATGGTGTATATCAGACGGTTGAACGTCATGAATACCCTGAATTGAAAGATGAACTTGACATTATCTTTAAAGATGGTAGTCTAGTGAAGACTCTGACTTTTGATCAGATTCGCAAAAACGCAGAAAACTAAACAAATATTATGAAAGATATACTTCGTCGGGTAGGATTGGTTGCAATTTTTATTAGTGCGATTGTAGTAGGATTGATTATGGAACATGGCCCTACAAAGCCAGTTAATTATGATATTCCTGTAAAACCACTTGTAATGGGAGAATCTCCTGTTAATTTGGTTCCTAATCTTAAAACCGAAACGATTGTATCATCTGATATTAAGTCGAATGCCGATTTTATGAAATTGGTTAAGACCTTTCCTGATGGGGCATTTAAGAGTAATTTACTCTTTGTGCTTGCCGCAGATTACAATGGTGACAGTATCAAGCTTAATGAGATTCTACAAGCCTACGGAAAGTTAGTTCGCGCACAATTACAAAAGCAAAACACTTTCTAAATAAATGAGAGCATATATTAATACCGATATCGGTAACTATAAATGCGCAGGGTTAGAAGGTGAGATTGTGGGGAATGTGGTAAAGATTTCTATGTCTTTATGCCTGATGAAAAAACTTCTTATCAGAAATCACCTGCTTTTAAGGGGTGCATCTTTCTTAAAGAATATTTTATAATTTTATGAAGCGTGTTTATGAATTTCGTATTTGGGATAAACTCCTAAATAAGATGATTAATTATCATCCTTGGATTACAATTGATGAAACACATGTGTTAATGCAGTTCACGGGCTTTGTTGATAAAATAGGTAGCAAGGTGTTTGAAGGCGATATTGTCAAGATGATAAATTCTAAAGCATATTATATAATATCCTTTAACACTAGGACAAATACCTACACTGCAAGCGGTTTTCCTTTGAATACTAATAATGGTGGATACGTAGATACGCGGGATGTCCATGTAATCGGTAATATCTACGAAAATCCTCATCTTTTAACCTCTTAATGTTGAAATGGGCTGGCCCATGTGGTATCTTTACTTCCTTATGAAAAACAATAATAAAACACAGAATATTAAAATTAACATCACTGATAGCGTTGCGAGAGCAGCAAAAGCGCGTCTTCCTATTGTGGTAGATGCATTGGATGGTAATGCGCGTCTTCGCTGCAACCGTTGGCCCGGTATGACTTCTCTTTATGATTCGCATCGTATGTTGAGTCTAATTGAGGATTTGGCATTTGGTTATTCTATTTCTACAAATAGAATAGTAACACTTCAATCAGAAGTTACTACCTTTAGTGCAGTTCTTGGCCCGCAGCTATTCAGTGCAGTGGGTACCATGATCGCACAAGCATAATCAGGTAATTAGTTAATAGAAAGTGGGGAAAACTCAAGTTAGAAATAACTTGAGTTTTTCTGTTTTCTGGTGTAAATTATAACAATGAAAATAGCAATTATAGGCGACGGATATATCGGACAGGCATTTAGTAGTTTGGGGGATGTGATTGATAGAGAAACTATCAGCTTTCTAACAGACGATGATACTATTAAATTTTATGCATTTATTCAAAAGTATGATGTGATTATAAACACTTATGAATATAAACACCCGTTTTATCGAAAAGAAACACGGACGCTATATAAAACATTATGGCACGAAAATGCTGAATTTGTTAATAGATTGTCTGCCGAATGTGATTTATGTGGGAAAAAGTTTGTGCAGATTAGCACGGCTGATCTATATGGTAATTATTTCAAATGGGATAAAGATGTGGAAACCTCTACTGCCCTTGATGTTGGTACCGATTACCGATTTACTAAATTAGCCGCAGAAAAGTTTTGCCATCCGAAAGATTTGATTATCCGTATTCGGAATGCCTTTGATGCTAATCCTCATCCTGACAATGCCATTATTAAGGGATACATGGCTGATAGGATGTATGCATGGGCAGATACATGGTCATACCTTCCTGATGTAGTAAAGGCTGTTAAAGTGCTATTAGAACAGGATAAATCGGGCATCTATAATATCGTAAACTTTGAGGCATCTAGTCTTTTCTATTGTTTAAAAACTGCCATTGGAATTCCATTCTTTAAAAGCATTGATCCTATCAAAGAAGATATGGAGAACTTTCTCATGAAGGAGTTCGATAATGTTCGTACTCATAATGATACAAACGGTTCCAAAATTAAAGAATTGTATCAAATGATGCCTTTAGATGCCGCAATGATTTTATCATGGCAAGGAATCGAAAATCACTATAATACCAATTTTAATGAAGAAAAGTTCTTGCAGACATTGAAAGGTAGTGTATAGTCTCTCATGAGCAATATCCTCCAAAAAATTATTAATGCCCCCTCCACGGTTAAATTTAATACAGATGAAGTACCAAATATTTCAGAACCTATTAAAGATACTCTCATAGAAGATAATAATGATATTGAGTATAAGTTTTTAAACCCATCAAACCAAGATATTATGGATAATATTCCGCAGACCTCTTTAAATGTATTAATTTTGGATATTTCCTTATTTCTATATGCATACCTTTTGAAGATTAAACAGTTCTTTGAAGATGCTTGGGACGGTTTAATATATGTAATCACATATCGAGCAGAAATCAAAACTGCTAAAACACTTGCTAAAGAACATAAAATCAAACAAAAGAATTTTATTAGTAATCAAGTATGTGCGATGGTGCCTGTTATTGCCCGTTTTAATAATTGTAATTCTTGTTGGGCTGAAGGAGTTTCCGGTGATACGGTGTACCAAGTTCGTAACCAGCATAAAACTGTAAAAAATAGAAATATTGCTCGTCATTGGGCAGTGAACACTAAGCAAGCCGTTTCCTAATTACTGTCATGAACATCATTTTATTTGCAATCCTTTTCTATATCATTCCTATAATTCCGGCTATCCCATTCGTTAAAGTTTATAATAAGTGGAAAAAAGGTAATCCGCGTAATCAGTTTGACCCCGGTATTATATTAATTTCATGGTTTTTTTGGGGAATAGTTATCCTAGATTGGATAGAGCAACATTTCATTGCCAATAAAAGAGTTGCAAAGTTCTTTAATTATGAAGGACAGTGATTAGAAATTTATGAGTAAAATATCAAATATCATTAAACCATATATCGCTGGGCCTATGAGCGGGCATCCAGAATTCAACTATCCTGCATTTTTCAAAATGGAAAATATGTTGCGGGATTCGGGTATTGAAGATATTCTCAATCCAGTGTACATTGCAAATGGTGAATTAAATCTTCCATATGATTTTTATATTCGTCATTCCTTGCAATTGTTGATTAAAGCGCAATCCATTGTAATGTTAAATGGATGGAAAGGTAGTAGGGGCGCAGAGTTGGAATATCATGTAGCGAAAACTATGGGAATTCCTGTTTTTACTCAAGAATTGGAGCCGCTTATCGAAGAATCCCCTATTACCGATCAAGAAAATATTGATATTTTTGCAGAGGCACAAAATCTTATAAATGGTGCTAGACAAGCATCATATGGTTCTCCTAAACAGAATTTCACTGCAATTGGGCGAATTTGGGGAGCATTGCTCAATATCCCTGATATTGCTCCTGAAATTGTGGCAATTATGATGGCAGGTTTAAAACTTGCTCGCCAATCAAATGTCCATAAAATGGATAATTTAGTGGATGTGATAGGATATGTAGGCACCATTCCTCTAATTAGAGCCGATTCATCCGTTTAAGAGTTGACAAATCTCCGATAAGGAGTAATATAGATTTCAATCACCGATACAATATGGAAACTAGCGAGACTATTAATTTTAAATTTACTAGAGGACTAATCACGCAAGAACAAGCATTAATTATGCTCAAGGAAAGGTATCCACGAACACCGTTCATGTATTGTGTTGATGCTAAACAATTCTATAAAAAAACCCTATGTTTACAATCCCCGCCTTCAGGAAATTGGTACTATAATAGATGGAGTTTTTGTGATGTGTGGCGTAAAGACGGGAGCCGTATATACGTTCATAGTGACGATATGCAGTCCATATCTTTCTATTGCCGATGCTCCGATAAATATTATCATTCTGATGATTTTACGCCAATTGAATGTGACGGTGAAAAAGTGTGTTTGGAACACTGTAGAGATAAAATCGAATTAGATAACGGTGTCTATTATTATAAAATAATCGTAAACGATGATAATGTTGACGATGAAGGACGTTCGCCCTACCATTCTGTAAAACGTCTAAGTTCGCGCCATCAAGGGATAGGCGTTGAATTGGAACTGGAATGTCATTCAGATATTTGGAATTTTTGTGACAAGGCTAGAAGTTTTGGAATCTTTGCAGAAGAGGACGGTTCTCTCGACGAAGAGACGGGAGTTGAATTAATTGGGCCTATTGCACCATTTGAAGATTATGTTAAATGGAAACATTGGGGGCCAATGTTTGATATTTTCAAAGAACACGACTGTATAGGACATGATGCAGATGGTGATTATGGTATCCATGTGTCTTTATCTCTTTCACTTTTTAGTGATTTGGACTTGTCTAAATTTGTTTTATTCTTTAACACTTGTTCAAGATTATGTAAGATTGTTGCACAACGAGACACTATTTATAGTGGCTCATATGGTCGTCAACGTAAGCATAAACGTTTTAAAAAGACATTTACTGATAAATATGAAGCAGTTAAGGTGGATGCTGTTCGGGCAGAAGTTCGCATCTTCCGTTCCACTATTCGTAAAGATCGTTTCTTGAAGAATATTGAGTTTTGTGAGGCAGTTCGCCATGCGGTAAAAACAATGTCAGCAGGTACTGTTTTACGACAAGCAGAAGCAGAAAAAGCATTCTTAACTTTCCTCACTAAGGAAAGAAAAACTTATCCAAATTTGTATAATTTCCTTGCTGAGTGTAAATTGATTGTGCCTAAAAAGGTGCAAAATAAAAATATCAAATCTTAAAATGATGTTTCGGGATAAATATTTTTATGCCCGACCCTCAAACTTCTCTACCAGTTTATACGATACATGATGTGGGTGATATTGAAACCCTAAGTCAGATTTATCCACAAAATATCATTGCGCTTGATATTCCTAGACTATGGACTAAAACTAAAGGAAAAGGGGTAATTGTTGCCGTATTGGATACAGGTATCCACACTCATCCTGATTTGGTAAAAAATATTGATATTTCAAAATGTCGATCATTTATTCCTAATGAAGGTATATTCGATAATACTGTTGGGCATGGTGTTCACTGTAGCGGAATTATCGCGGCACAGAACGATGAACAAGGGGTTGTAGGGATTGCGCCAGAAGCAACGATTGTCAGTATCAAAGTGCTTGATAAGAACGGCAGAAGCCAAGGAAATAGCATTGTAGAGGGATTAGAGTATTGCCACAAACTCCAACCAGACATTATTAATCTTTCATTGGGAAATATATCTCCTATGCCAGATGCATATGAAGTTATTAAAAGATTGGTTAAAAATAATATAATAGTTGTTGCGAGTGCAGGTAATAATGGAACAGAAGGGATATTGTACCCTGCTGCATATGATGAAGTTATTGCCGTAGGATCATATAGCAACTCTACTATAAAAGACCGATCATTGTTTTCCTCATATGGGGATGCACTAGATATTATGGCTCCCGGTGAAGAAATATTTAGTACGTTCTTAAATGGACAATATTGTGTCATGTCTGGTACTTCGATGGCATGCCCACATATTTCTGGAGTCATTGCTTTATTAATAGCATATTATAAAAAATCTAATAAGATTTTAACAGTTGATGATATTCGCAAGCTATTATTAACCACTGCTAGTGATATTGGTAAAAAAGGGTTTGACAAAGAGAATGGATGGGGTATAATAGACCCTGACAGATTATTTGATAATCTACCTGCCGAAATCGCAATTAAAAAACCCTCTTTTTGGCAAAAAATTAAACTATTTTTTAAACGATGAGTAGTAAATCTACTTTAAAGTGTAAAACATCCTCAAGAGCACAAGTAAATTTCCGTAAGAAACAACGGATTTTAATGAATCGCAAACAAATATATGACACTTATTGAATTAATAATCTATTTATTTGCATGAAATAAATTCAAAATATACTGACAAAGTATTACATCCATGCATAAATACTATGCATGGATGTAATACTTTTATTGTTAGCAGCGTTTGGATGTACATTAATATTGATGTATGGTGAGATATTGTCATTGTTGGGAATAAGGCAGTTTATAGAAAAATATAATTTTTTCAAAAAATTATTAAAATGTAGTATGTGTACTGGTTGGTGGGTAGGATTAGTGATAGCGGTTATATACCTACCATTGGGTAGTATTTTACCATTTGCATTCGCATCTGCTGGAATTTGTTTTACTCTTGAAAGAGCAGTAATATTAATTGATGATAATATAATTAAACTAAATGCGGAAAAAATGGACAAATGAAACTATTAAAGAAGATGCACTAAAGTATAATACTAGAACAGAATGGGCTAAAAATTCGTCTAGTGCATACGAACGAGCAAGGTATAATGATATTTTAGAAGAGTGTTGCCAACATATGACACAATTACGACATAAATGGTCTGATGAAGAAATTATAGAGGATGCTAAAAAATATAATACTCGATATGAGTGGCAACAGAAATCAAAATCTTATACTATAGCTAAAACTCGGCAGGGATTAATAGATATATGTGCTGCGCATATGAATCCTCTTCATCAAACATGGACGATTGATAATATCAAACAAGAGGCGTTAAAATTTAACTCCAAAGGTCAATGGAGTTCTAATTCACCACAATCATATATGGCGGCAACAAGACAAAATATTGTAAATGATTGCTGTTCACATATGACTAAATTAAATAAGAAATGGACTATAGATGAAGTATTAACGAGTGCAAAAAAATATCAATTTCGAAGTGATTGGTATAATTCAGAAAGAAAGGCTTACCGAGCGGCTATGAAATTTAATATTTTCAATGAATGTGTAAAACATATGCCTTATAAATCATCATGTTTCATAAATGATATAGGTATTATTTATGGATGCTTTTTTGATGATAGGAGCGTTTATGTAGGACTTACTATTAATTATGGTAAGCGATTGAAAGGCCATTTAGAAAAAGGAACAGTTTATGATAAAATTCAGAATGGGCATAGTTATGAATTTAAGATATTAGAAGATTGTATTGCAAATAACATATTATCAGATAGGGAGATTTTCTATATGGAAAAAATGAAAAAAGAAGGATATACTTTATTGAATAAGCTAAAAGGTGGTTCAAGGGGGAATATTACAATATCCGCTATTAAAAATGAGGATATTGTAAATATAGCAAAAAAATACGATAGTACTTATGAATGGAAAACATATGATTATCCAAGTTACAAACTGGCTAGACAACGATGTATTATAAAGGAATGTTCTAGACATATGCAATATGCTAGACAACGAATCAAAGATGAGGAAATTATTAATAAAGCTCATAAATATACGTCTATGAAAGAGTGGTTGATAGCTGATAAAAATAGTTATGCGTTAGCACGTAAACGAAAGCTATTAAAAATATGTAAAAATAACTTTATAATAAAAGGAAAGTGATTGACTAGTGTTGGATATGTGATAATATGTGATATGAGCATGAATATTCATATCAATTCGATAGGAGAAATCACTTATCCAAGTGGTATAAAGAAACATCATATAGAAAGTTTCAATTGTAACCAAACGCCCACTAAAATTACAAATGAAATATTAGCTTCTCCTAATCCTATTCAAGCATATAAGGATTGGGTTATGTCTTATAACGAAGATGAACAAATAGAAGAATATGATTATGCCACATGGGACGATAAATTAGATTATTATACAATCATCGGGTATAAAACCGTAAATTATGGGAAAGAACATTGTGAAGAACTTGACAAGTTCATTAATGATGCTACAGTAAAGGGTATGAAACTCGATATTTATTCAATGTAACATGAAAACAATTTTACTAATTCTTACAAGTCTATCATTAATGTCTTGTAGCCTGCCGAAACTTGGCAATACTCCTAAACCCATCAATATTCGCACTACGGCATATTGTGGGGCAGGTGAAAAAGATCATGTGAAATATGGTAACAAGACTGCAATTGGAACTCCTTTGAAACGGGACAAGTCTATTGCTGCTGATTTGTCAATTTTTCCTATTGGCACAAAATTGAAAATCGGTGATATTGTTTATGAAGTAGATGACTATGGTTCTGCTCTTATTCATGAGAAGGAAAAGCATGTTCCTACTATTGACATTTATAAACCTACTCGTTCCCAAATGAATAAATGGGGTGTGAAATACTTCACTAATGTTGAAGTGGTGGAGTGGGGTTCATATGAACAAAGTGCAAAACTATTAAAAGATCGTTTGCGTTATTCACATTGTCGTGTAATGTATAACCGTATCCAAAAGAAACTATAAAGATGAAACGTTATTTATTGATTGCATCTTAAATTTTTATGAACAATAAAGAACCAGAACTTGAAATCTCACCAGAGTATAAAATCAAGATGGAAAAAGAAGGTATGCTTGATGCCTATCAAGGTGCTTCCCCTGAATTTCCTGATTGCCCTTATTATATGATGGGATATAATAGCGTAAAATATTAATTTTATGGATTGGCCTCAATTTTTTATGGATGGTTACTCTCTAACCATGAAAGAGTTAGTAGATAGATATTCTCGTTTATCAGAATCACAAAAATTAGAATATAAACAATATTTAGGATTTCTTTTAACTCTCAAATACCATGGATACTGAAATATTTGAAATCATTAAAAAGCGGCACGAAGATAGTGCGTCTGATCCTATCTATATGGAAGGATATAATCATGCGATGGGTGCGAAAAATCCATATAAATATCCTACCAAGACCAATCAGGCATTGATTAGGATTGCAGGCATTCCAACAACATTAACCGATAAACAGAAGCGCATGCTTACCATGTGGCGCAATCGTCTTTATAAAACTAAATGGTCACGATGGTCAACAGGTTACTGGACTAAAGATTATCACCAAGAAATCAAATTCGTTTGACTAACACACTATTAAGTGTATTATAGGGAAACACAATGCCAGTTATTACTACCAGTGAACCAAAACTGCCTCTTATGGTGGTTGAACAGCCGCAACCACCTTCTTTTCTGAATTGGAAAGACGCAGAAGCTCTCGTTAAACAAGGGTTTGCTACGACACGAATTGAATTTAGTCTTAAACAAGTTAATAGCCTTCTTAGTGAAAATTTCACGGTTACAGAGAACTTGAATAAGTTATATTATCTTATTCGTAAACCGTGGACAAATGGGAAAATTTCTGCATTAGCATTATCATATTATCATCCTTTATATATCGTAGTAGATGGGGGTGGAACCGTATTACGTATGATTAAAGGTAAAGTGGAAAAGGCTCAAGCCCCCGGTGCTATGGAATTTAGATATTTCGGTCTTATTCTTAGAAAATCTAAACCTTTGAAGCCTCATGAAAAAAGCATGAGCGTGTATAATGGGCCGTACACTGATGATAATGTTCGTACAAGAACCGCTTATTTTAATTATCAACGAAAGAAACGCGAGGTATGAAAATTGTTATTAATGATTGTAATGGAGAGTTTAGTCTTTCCGAAGAAGCCGTTAGCCAATATGCGGCTAGAAGGAATCTTATTCTTTATATGAAAAGAATTCCCACGGAATGTATCTACTTTACTAAACCAAAAGATTTACGTAAAGATGCATACGATGGTATATGGGAACCGAAACGGCATATTCCCCGTTTTGATATGGTATTAGTTGACATTGTTGAAAAGATGGGTAAAAAAGCAAATACCATTTATTCAAAACTTATTGTTAAAGAAGTTGACACTGACTCCAAATGGTCTATAGTAGAGGACGACGGAAAAGAATGTATTGTATATGACACATAATCTAATTCTTAAAGACATTTTAGCATTTGTTCTCGCTCAAGACGATAACAAGACTGTTCGCTATGGTGGGCAAGGACTAGATAGTTTACTGGCACACTATGTAACTTCTAAGATTGACCAAAGTATTCATAAAGTAATATTTGCAGGATATTATTCTGTTAAGGTGGATACTGGCGATTATTGGAATTCAGATGAATGGTATTCAGATCAAGACGATATTCCGTTATTCCTAATTAAAATTGATAAATGCACAACTTATAAACAGATTAAAGAATTAATTGATACACCTATGAACCTTACAAAAGAGCAAGCGCATATCTTCGAGATTGCTAATAAGACACATAATAACGGCGAAGTTAATATACACCGCGCCTTGCAATTGGTTAATAGCATTTTTTCGCCAGATGATAAGAGAGAAGCAGTGTATGTACGTGATGCGCGTAGAGTAGAACGGATTCAAATCTATAATCCATCTATCCATCATTATGATATTTTTACACAACATTATTGGCAAGATGCTTCTACTTTTATCAAAATTTATCGTAAAAATGGTTCTTTCTTTCTCGGAAGTGACGAATACATAAATGATGATATATGCTTTTATTGTAAATATAAAAGAAAATGGTATTATAAAGAGGATTATACATGTATTGTATGTGATGGAGATATCCTTTGCTTGGAAGAAAATATCAAGCGGGTATTTCTATGGAGTGATAATACATATCATTATAATAAACAAGGTGATGATGTTCCAACGGCACCTGAACGTTGTTCTGTTTCAGGATATCATTGTGCGTCTCGTCCGTCATGGTGGAGACATGCCGTAGGAATTGGTATGGAATTGGAAATTAATTGTTCTGATCGAGATAAACTAGCAAGCATGCTATCTGCTGACATTCTTACTGAACGAGACGGGTCTTTGAGTGACCGTACTGGAGTTGAATTGATTGGCGGGCCTTATACTTGCGAAGATTATCAAAAAGGTAAAACTCCATGGAATGAGACTCTTAATCATATTAAGAGAATTGGTGGAGAGGGGCATAATGCAGGCACCGGATACGGTATCCATCTATCTATTTCTCGTTCTCTTTTTACCACATTACATGCTGCTAAATTTATTGTTTTCTTTAATCAACAATCTACTCTTGTTAAGTTAGTGGCGCAGCGCGGTACTATCTATAGTGGTAATTATGGCACTCGTCTTAATGTCACTAATACCGTGGTTGAAAAACTTGATTTAAACGGGTACGATCATGTTCAGCAACGATGCAACAAAAAAACCAAAATAGTACAAACTGGTAAATATGAACCTGTATTTGCGGATAATAAAAGATTAGAAGTTCGTGTTTTCCGTTCTAATCTTCGATGGGAACGTATTTTGAAAAATGTTGAATTTGTTCAAGCAGTGTTTGACTTCACTCGCGATTGTGGTATTAGTGTAATAGCTGACACCGACAAAGGAACACCAGCTTTTCTTGAATGGTTACAACGTCAAAACGATTTCAAAACTTTAAAAGAATTCTTACACGAATCTAAAAATAAGAAATCATTTACTATTTATACTACTTCCGTCACTAATAATACACTATTGGAAACTTTCACCTTCAAACCTAAAACCACACAGTCATCTGTATCTGAACAATAATTATGTGCTTACTTATTCTTAAACCTCAAGGAAAAACAATTCCTACTAATTTTCTTGAAAATGCTCACCAGAGTAATCCACATGGTTGCGGTGTTGCCGTGGCTCGTAATGGCAAAATTAAGATTGAAAAATCTGCAAGATGGAGTGCTGATGAAGTTAATAAAGTGTTAGCATCTAATGTTGATACTCCTGCTATTGTTCATTTTCGATGGGCAACGCATGGCAGTAAGACATTTGATAATACACATCCTTTTAAATTGAATGATAATTGGGTAGCCGCTCATAACGGTGTTATTCCTGATGTTCAGACAGAGGGCGATGAAAGCGATACACGCGCATTCTTGCGTCAACATGTGATGCCATTGCTAGAAGTAGGTGTACGTCTTGATGATAATGATATTCTAACTATGTTAGGAAAATCTATGGGTAATGCAAATAAAATGACTTTCCTATCTGCGGATGGAAGTTATGGAATTGCTAACGAAACTGCGGGGCATTGGCGAGACGGTGTATGGTATAGTAATCATTCTTATCTTGATTATACACCCCCTGCACGCTCATGGAGTCCCCGCTCTAAGCATAGAACTCATTCATGGTCTAGTTGGGACGAGGGGGAACAACATGATGTTTATTTCTCCGATAACTTTAAACGCCCCCGCAAAGGTACTAAAGGTGTTCCCTTTGCTACCGAAGATGATGATCTTTATAAAGAAGCATGGCATACTTTTGATATTACATCGTTGTGGTGTGATAATTGTAATCAGCGTGTTATTGAAGAATTTAGAATTGAATCTCGTTCGGGGTTGTGTTACTGCCACCGTTGTTATGATCAAATCTAAGGTTGACTTATCTATTTTTTAACGTAATCTACACCTGTAATGAATACATTAACTATTCTTCAAAATGCTTTGCTGGCGAAAGATATTTCTCAAGCTAAAGCCGTTCGCTATGCTAATCATCGCCTTGGTGGTGATTGGGCAGTAGCGCAAGATACTAAACGTTTAAGTGAGAAAGACTGCCTTATTGTAGATTTACATGGGGGTTATCACGAAACAACCAATGCATTATTAAAAGTTCGTATTTCTGCTACACGCACAGCAGGAACAGCATGGGTTTCGGCTGTCAAATTCCAGCGCGGAATGTTGCCAGATATTTATACTTGTCAACTTACACATGAATTAGTATCTGAAGCATACATACCTCGTTTTACGGTTATTAATCAATATAACGAAAATATCATTGTAGCAGGTTCTTATTGTGAACGGCAAGGATATATTTTTCGTTGGCTTGATGGGTCATATCATACTATAAGGCAACCTGAAGCAAGAACCGTTCGTGATTACCATTCAGATAATCGCCCCCGTTGGTGGAGAACTGCGCAGGGTATTGGTATGGAATTGGAAATTAATTGTTCTGATCGAGATAAACTAGCAACTAAACTTCATTCAGAAATTCTTGCAGAACGAGACGGTTCTCTTGATTCATATAAGGGAGTTGAATTGATTGGTGGGCCTTATACTTGTGAAGATTATCAAAAAGGTAAAACTCCGTGGGAGCAAACATTAACTACCATTAAAGATATTGGTGGAGAGGGTCATGCTGCCACAGGTGGATCAAATTTCTACGGAATCCATCTATCTCTTTCCCGTTCATTATTTACCACTTTCCACGGTGCTAAATTTGTAGTGTTCTTTAATCAGCAAAAGCAACTTTGCCAACTTATCGGTCAACGTTCAACTCTTTATGGAATTAGAGATACTAATAGTTCCGGTTACGAAATTCGTAAGAAGGTAAAGGATGTAGTATATTTCACTGGTGCTGATCGCGATAAAACCACTATTCATTCACATATCCAAGGGGATGTTCGTGATAAAATTACAAGTAAAAATACTTCATACTACAGTGAAACCTCTAAATATGAACCTGTCCGAGTTGATGATAAACGTTATGAAGTGAGAATTTTCCGCTCTAATCTTCGATGGGAACGTATTCTAAAAAACGTTGAATTTGTAGATGCTGTAAAGGAATATACAAGGGATGCGTCCGCATCGTCGGTATCTACTCCCTATACGGGAACGGTTGATTTCTTATATTGGCTAGGTAAACAGGCGGGTTATACGCACCTTAAAGCCTTCCTTGTTGACAATGCTGCTAACTTCGACGATAGTAAAAACTCCGAAGATTTTAAACAACGGGTCAACTTCAAACTAAACAAAACGCTCACTACGACTGATCTATAATATGTGTCTATTACTTTTTAAACCTGCTGATAAAATTGTCCCCGATAAACATTTAGTTATTGCTGACAAAAATAATCCACATGGATGCGGTATAGCAGTAGCTATGGGTGATAAAATTATCATCGAAAAGGCTCCATCATGGGGTGCAGAGGAAATTATTAAATTGCTTGCTAAATATGAGGGGCATCCTGCTATTGTTCATTTTCGTTTTGCTACACACGGTAGCAAAAACGTTGAAAATACCCATCCATTTCGTTTAAATGAAGAATGGGTAGCCGCTCATAACGGAGTTATTTCTAATGTAAAAACCCTTCATGATGAAAGCGATACACGGGCATTTCTTCGTTTGAATGTTATTCCTATTTTAGAAAATCAATGGAAACTAACTGATGACGATGTAATTAAATTACTTGCTCAAGAAATGGGAATAGGTAATAAAATGACATTCATGGATAAAACTGGCAATATTGCTATTGCCAATGAGGATCAAGGTCATTGGAAAGATGGTATTTGGTATAGTAATCATGGTTATGGTGCTTGTAATTATTACGGCATGGATGACGATTATGATTATGAACAGGCATATTGGGATAGTCGGGCATATCATGGAAGTACTAATTATCACCCTGTTACCCCTGCTATTTCTACGTCACGTTTTAGTGCATTTGGGCGTGTTATCGAAGAAGATACCGTTTCGCCACCTGCATCCTCTCTAATGGTGCTCCCTGACAAGGTAAACAGTTATAAAGAGAACTGGATGGTGATGGACACGCTTAATACGTTCTGTGATTGCTGCCATGAACAAATTTGGGGGGCATATGCACTAGAAAGCACTAATAATATGATTGTGTGCCAAGATTGCTCTAGGTTTCTACCTAACTCATTAAATTTACCTAAATCATTTAAAAAGGATTCTATTGAGATAAATGCAATGAAAAAGTGAAATAGTGCTTGATAAACCTCTAAAATATATTATGGTGTCATATGGAAATCGGATCAACAGTCTTTTTTATTCACAAAGTTAATGGTGAACAAGATTATTTGAAAGGGATATTTATCGAATTACTTCCAAATGGAAAATATTTGGTACGTACTGAAGATAATGTAGAATTTGAATTAGATAAAGACGAAATTAAACAATAAAAGTTATGAACAAACAAACTCGACTAGGTAAAAACACTAAACCAAATTTCTGCGTGCGTAATGGCGGAGCTAACCCTATTATCTCGCCTGTTACTCATGGTAAGTTTGCGTTTCAAGACCCTGCTCAAGCAGTGGCACGCAAAAAGGCAAACGGTTCACGCTCATGGCGTGTAACTGGTAAGCATCCTTCATCATCAAATCGTAACAAGTAAAAATTATATCGAGGGGTAGGTATATGGCAAAAAACAAGTTCAAGAATCATGCGGCTGTGATGCGGAATAAAACCGAATCACAAGTTGTTATCACTCAATGGAAAAATATTCCACTTTTGCGCCATCGTCGCAGAACATCGAGAAATTTTTCGGATTGTAGGATTAAACGAGTCCCTATTGATGCTGGTATTAGCTATTTGCTAACTAATAAGGAAAATTATTTGCTTGATAACTATCCTAATCTCGGTTTTTATAAATTCTTCAATGAAGAAATTAAGAAGATCAAGGATTATTATGGTACTATCACTGATTCAAATTATACTGTTACAGAAATGAAGCAGCATTTACCTATATGGTTCGTTGACTTAGTTATTCGCCTAATACCCCGTTCATTAAATGATAGAAATTTCTGGCATTCCTATCTACAATTTTCCGAAAGTTTTGATAATTGCACAGGGGTTAGTTTTAGAGAACACACAGATGTTAGGAAGTTTTTCTATGCACGGTTTGAGAAATCACTTGCAGGAACCTTAGAACCTGATGTTATCTCATTCGTTCCTGTTCCTAGAAACATAACTTCAAGAAATTTAGATGACTATGTTTCTAACATTGCATCTTTACACAATACGTCAGCATATTTCGGCCAAATGATAGACTCCTTCAATGGCTACCGTGCGACGACGAGAGGATATACCTGTAATGGTAACGATTATTGGGGAAGTACTGACACCAATTCTTTAAATGATTAATAGTATTATATCCTTAAAGGCATTCTTATTTGTACATGGCACAACAACCATTGGCACCACAAGAATATCCCGATCAGTTAGAAATAACCGAAGTGTAGTTTGGATTACACATACAAATGATCCAGACACAAAATGTGAATATGTAGAAACTCTTAGAAAAATTCATCCTATGTTGACTTTTGGTAATCTATGTTTACTTGGGCGCTGTAAATATGAGAACGGCGATGTTCGCAAGGAATACTCTGTTGTTTTTGAAATCAAACGATAATCTATAATGTCTTATAAATTTGATAGTCAATTCAAACTTGGGCCAAAAATTGATCCAGTTGATCCTGCAATTTTGGTAAAAAATATACCTATGTTATTTTCTGCAAATAAGTGTTTTGCATATGATAACGGTGGCAATTACACCAAAGAATTTGTTCATAGACTTTCTGATGAATTTTTTTATGCAGATGATTTAATCATTGATAGTCGGGTTCATATGCTGATGCCTGATTATTATCCTTGTATCCCCGGTTGGCATCATGACGACGTTCCCCGTTCAAGGGAAGATGGTCAACCAAATTATGTTAATCCAGAATATCATGCAAAACATTGTATGATGTTGGTGAATGGCGATATTGCACCTACTGAATTTGCAACAGGAAAAGCAGAATTTCCTGAAATTGAAAAAGGTAAGATCATTTATAAAGAATGGCATCCTATTGTATGTGATAAGATTGAGAGAGGCGAATTAAAAGCCGTTTCCGCTCCTTCTGACACGCTTATTTACTTTGATGACCATACGTGGCACCGTGGTACAAGAGCGGTTAAAGCAGGTTGGAGATTCTTTATTCGGGCAACTATCAATACGGGGCGTAAACCTGTTAATGAAATCCGTCAACAAGTACAAGTTTATGTTGACCCGATTCATCAAGGGTGGTAATATCTATTATGCACTATCACGAAGCAGCAATTGAACATAAAAGAACCGTAGAAATGGAAGAACATCTATCAAATTTCTTTCATACTTTATATTTAAAAGCATTGGAGCGATATAGACATATCGCATATATCATTAACCCCTCACGCTCTGAACTGCATTATAGCGTAGATATTAGAAGTGATATGTGGAATTATGAAATGAAAAAAGGCATAGAAGATGTTAGTTGGCGTTTTCGCTATTATTTCATTCTTAAACAAATTGAACACCTTCTAAACTAAAATAAAATGTATGGACGAAAATGAACAATATCAAGAAGGATGGGATTCTTTTTTCAAGTTGCTTGACAAAGATGAAAATCCATACGATAGTAAGGACGAAGTATCCGCCTTTGATTGGGTAAAGGGTTGGATGGATGCAGCAAGTGCATCGGACAAATGGGATTACAAATTTTAAAAATCTATGACTAAAAACGAAGCACTGAAACTATTGGCAGGTAATAGACCATTGGATGATCTATTGCTTAAACAAATTCGAGAAGCAATTACAGACGGAGTTTCTTCCCCTGAAACTGATGAAGCAGTACTGGCAAAGTATGGTACGGTAGAAGTGGAGCCTATTGTTGTAGGTTCAATACCAGTGGGCGACGAACAAGAATCTGATGATGACGATGAATATTATGAATCGTCCGAATCATATGAAGATGAGTGGGAAAGTTCTGAATGTTAATTAATATGGAAACTATCCTTCTTATTCTATGGGATATTAAAGAGGATTGGCGCTTCTATCTAGTATCACCGATTATTCTATGTCTCGGTGTTTTAGCTAACTATGATTCTCCTAAAGCAGAGTCTTGGATGTATAAGCTAAATGATCTAACTTTAGAATAATTATAACGCAATCATGTTGACTCCTGACATGATTGTGCTATAGTTCATAATCAGTTAAACCAATTATTTTTTCATTTTCTTATGCTTCTTGTCGGTTCCCGTGCTCTTATTCATTACGGTTTCAAGCGTACTCCTAAAGATTGGGATTATATCTCAACTCAAGCAGAATATGATCAATTCGTAAAGGAACATAAGGATCGTATTGTTCTTATCACAGATAAGAAATGGGGGCATCTTGTGTATATGCAAGGTTCTGATCCTATTGAAATTGAAATCGTTGAAAAGCGTCCATCTACACAATTGCTGATGAATAATTGGCATAATTGGTTCCCTTATCCTCCACATAAAGAAATCGCCCCTAATGTTCTACTTTATGCATTAAAAATGTCCCATCGTTTCCTTAAGAATTCTCCGCATTTTCTTAAGACTATGCGAGATATTAAAGAAATGGAAGAAAAATATGGCAAATGGCCTATTTATATGGATAGATTTCGGGATTGGTATAAGATGCGTGTGGCAGAAACGTATGATTATTCACATCCTTCTCTCAATAGAAAGAAAAAGGATTTCTTTGTTGACGATTTCTATGTGTATGATCATGATCAAATTCATGCCATTGTTGCAATTAATGAATTGCCCGCATTTAATTACTTTAAAGAAGATGCAGCAGAAGTTAAATGTTCTAAAGAGAAATTCTTTGAATGTGACGAATCTATTCGGTTAGCAGCAGTTTATGAAGAATCATGCGTGCTTGCATTGGAACGTCATCAAATCACTAATAATTTTTCACCTACTCCTGAAAAAAGCTTTCTTATTTCACTTGAAAAAGTTTGCACAGGTATCACTAGCGGTTGGTTTCGCGAGTTCGCATGGACTAACTATGACAAAGTAGTTGACTTATATCACAAAAGAGGTAAGAGTAACTATGTTGACCTGTTTAAACAGGCTGTTGAATCAGGCACAATTAAACCCCAATAAAATATGAAAATTATCATTGATCATACCCCAAAAGCACCAGAAACTAAATTTCCAGTATTAATGAAACTAAAACCTAGTTTCACTGACCATGATGTGATTGTGTATTTCACTGCTCCAAAAATAGGGATAACCATGCAACATCCTGAATACCCGTTTGGTAAAAGCCGTCAAGATTGGACTGACATGAATAACTGGATGCCATTTAATGGTCAAATTATCCTATCAAATTAATATGAACAATCTGAAAAATTACGGGTTTCATGTTTTGATTGGTGTTATTTTATCTAGCATCTATTCCTTGCTATTCGGAGGATTTGGGTGGTTTATGGCGGGATGGTTCTATGGAGATTTGATAATTTTTCTATATAATTTATATAATCTGGAATTCTTTAACGAATGTGACGATAGATATTTTCTGTCATATGATTACGGTAATTCACTTATAGTGTGGGTGTTATCTCTTGACATGGGCATTAATGGTACTCCGCAAGATAAATTGGTTTATCTTATCAAAAATAACGATACAGATTATCGAAATAAGACTGTGGGACTACATTTTCTTTGGTGGAATATTTTTTATATCGAACATACTTATTGATAACAATGGACATTAAACTTACTAAAAAACTTCCTACGGAAGCAGGGCAGTATCTCATTAAATGGAAAATGGGACAAAGATTTGAACTAATTACGGTGGTTCATATTCCTGCACGTTCTTTGTATGGGGTTGAGTGGGACGAATATCTTGCTATTGTTGAATGGCGTAACAGAAATATTATGCATATCAATATGAGTATGGTAGTTGGTATCAGTGAAAAACTGGAAGAATTTACTTGCCAAAATGATAAAAAAGAGTATAATGTAACATGAATTATAGCGCATCGGAACGTTATCAAAATAGATGTAGAGATTTTGATAAGAGACAAATTAAGTTTCAAGATATTCGTAAACGGTGGTTTAAGAATCATTATGTTCTATATCAAACTAGAGGAATTTTCAGCCATAATTGTTTCACTTTTTCAGTTGATTCAGCTTTAAAAATCGGTATGTATCCCGGTAAATGGTATGGGCCTTTCTGGAACAGAAATGAAGCAGATGACTTTGCCCGTACTGTAGAACGCACTCATGCTAATTTTGTATTAGGTTAAAAATATTTGACAAGGAATAATAAGTAGGGTATAATTACCTATGATTTTATTCACTATCAAACCCAAAAAGAAAAAGGAGCGCAAACTTTTTGCTCCTGTTACCAAACAGGAGACAAACAAGATGGCTTATAATCGTAAAAAGAAACATAAGAATTCCGAAGAATGATTGGATACGTTCAGAAAAATACTAAGTACCATCTTAACAAAGAAGGTGCAAAGCATGGACTTTACATGCAAGGCGTACATACTGAAGATGTAGAATTTTCTGATATTATTTTTTCAGATTCTAAGGATGTTTACTATGGTAAATTATGTGGACGAGAAACACGTACGCATCGTGACTCCTGATAATAAAATAATTTGATATGAATTTTGCCTGTTCAGATTGCTGCCCTAATACAGAAACTTGTTGTAATTGCCAAGATTTAACCAATTGCTCCGATTGTAATTATTGTTATAATTGTAAGAATTGTGGAGTATGTACTCTATGTGATTTCTGTAATGACAGTTCATATTGTTACTCATGTTATTATTGCGATGAATGTTTTTATTGTTATGGTTGTAAAGACTGTAAATTTACTACCAATGCCATCTTTTGTAAAAAGGTTATATATAGTGAATTTACTATATTTTGTTTAGATATTGAACGCGAATCTTATAAAGCATTTAACAAGTCTGTAAAATTACAAAGATATAAAGAAATTGTAGAAGAAGTTATTAGAATTCTTCCTAATTGGCAGCATTGTGCTGTTGCAGGATTCTGGCAATCTGTTAATGTTCGTCAATGGAAAGCACTGATGGCTATTCCAGAATTTGACAGAGATATTGTTGAACAAATTACCAAAATTGAAATCCCTATTTTATGAAAGAAATATTAATATCAATCTCGGTAGTGATTGTTTTTCTAATACCAATGCTTGCCTTCACTGTTAGTGAACGTGATGGGGCATATTTCAAACAGAAAGAATATCAAAAACTATTAATTGACTTTGGGCATGCAAGGTATATAGTTGATCCTGTCACAGGAATCATTAAGTTTGAAATTGATCCTGTTCCTGTAACAAAATAACCTCTAAACAAATAAAATATTATGCCTTGTAATGATGGTGGTTGGCCTTTGTCAGATTATTCTACTGATTCTCGCACAATTCGTGAAAATAATGAATTGACAGAAATGCTTTGCTCTACTTGTCGTGTTCTTGAGACTCAAGGATTTGATTTTGATTTGAATCCACTTCTTTCCCGTTGGTGGGATGCTCATAAGAAAGAAGATGAGCGCAAAGAGGCATTGCGTATTATGAAAGCAAAACGGCGAGAAATGGCAATTGAAATTTCTAAGAAATCTGTTGCTGATCTGACCGAAGAAGATAAAAAAATGCTTCGTGAATTCCATATGATTTAATCATTGACAAACTGCTAATAACTGATATATTAACCTCTCAATCAAATAACAAAACAATACAATACTATGACCGTAAAAGACCTCATTACAGAACTTTCTAAGCAAAATCCCGAAGCAGAAGTGCTTAATTATGTGGAAGAAGCGGAAGAATATGGACATACTACCAAAGTCGTGTCAATTACTAATCAGGATGATATGCCATATGCTAAGTGTGATGTACCTGAAATTGATGGTGAAGTTGTCCTAATTAAAGGATGGATAGCAGGCTGATTTAATCATTGACAAACTGCTAATAACTGATATATTAACCTCTCAATCAAATAACAAAAACATGATCCTCTCATACATTCGTCAAACCAAACTCGCCTTGTCTCCAAAAACCCGTATTCAGATGCCATTCACTCGTAAGGTGGGCGTTCTAATCGGTTTTCTTGATTCTGAAGATTATATTCGTATTGGATATTCTGCTCTTAATACCAAGTCTGATGATGTGTTTAATCGTGAACAGGGTATTGAGCTTGCTGCGCAGAATACCACTTGTGCATTGACTCCTGAAGTGATTGCAAAAATGCCTATCAAGGTGCGTCAAGCACTTCCCGCATTTATTAATCGCTGCGAACGCTACTTCAAGAAAAGCGTAATTCGCTAATTGTTTCCGACATTATCACTTGCATAATATGGTGTGAGTGATAATGTCTATAATGTAGCAGTAACCGGCGTGAGTTTCTACCTCATTACCCGTAATTGGAGTTGAAAATGCAGGTTCGATTCCTGTCTGCTATACCATTTTACAAAATTTGATAATTCTTTGCCCATTTTCTTACGGCATTATCAGATACCCCATATAATTTCCCTATGAAGGTCATAGGGTGTATCTTAATCAATTTTTGTAATTCATCCTTAGAAGGTTTATCTTTAATTTTGGATTTTCTTTTAAGGAAGCATGATCTACAGGAAATTGCTTTTTTATCAGCCTTAGTGTTTCCACAGGCACAAGTGAACACGGCTTTAATCTTTTTAACAGGAATAAAATTTAGATAATCGAATGAATTAACTGATACGCTGGTTAAAAGCGTATCTAATAGGTTATCTAATTTTAATATATTAAAGCATGTAGAATAATGTAATTCGTACACCGTCCAGCCATGAGAAACTAATAAATCATGACGTGTCTGATAATATGGTTGCAATGATCCATTTTTGTGATAATGTTGGTTTCCGTTAATCTCCAATGCTATCTTTTTGTCTGGTAATGCAATATCAATAGAGAAAAATCTATCTGGTATATTTGGATCAAATTCTTCAACAAATGAAATATTCTTTTCTCGTAAAAACTCTTTAACCTGTTGACAAGGAACCGATTGGAACTTATCCTTGTTCCTCCAAGGATGCTTATCTGGATTTTGTTTAAGCCATTCTTTACGTTTCTTAGACATAAGCATTTTTGTTTCCTCTGTGTGTTTTCGAACTTGCGCCATATCTAACTATTTACTTCAATCATTATAAATATGAAAATTCAATGCTTCGAACGTGCCATTTTTCGTGACGGAAAACTCCATGCTGTTCCTGTTGAAGTTACTCTTACGAAAGATACTGAATGGTCAAATGGCGCTTATCCTTACACTGTTAAACGTTTGAATAAAGAATTAGGCCAGATTGGCGCGACTTCACGATTGAATTCAGAAGGATTTGAATATTATAATTGTGCATTTGATCCTGTTAGAGAAATTGCAGAAGCGGAAGAACGCCAAAAGTTTCCTGATAAATTTAAATTTCCGCCACATTTCAATTTTTTCGGTACAGCAGAAGAGTCTTTCAGCACTATTATTAAACATTTAAATGATAGTATCACAGAAACAAAAGAAGAACTTGACTTATTGAATAATAGGCTTAATAGTAACATAGCTCAACTCGAAGCAATTCACTCACAAATCAACTAGATAGAAATGAATACCGATACTCTACTTCAAGCTATCAATGAGCGGGAAAAAGCTCTACAAGATTACAAAGATTTACAAGAAAAGAATTTCAAGATTCTTGATGCTAAATTGCAAGAGTATCGGGATGCCATTAAGCCGCTACTAGATCAAATCCCTAATAACACTATTTCTTTTCGAGGTGGTTCAGCATTCGGTGATGCGAGTGTAGCCATTGAATTTGGCTATGATACTCAAATTTTTATTGTGTGGGAAAATAACGATTTTAAATACAATAAACGAGTTGTAAAATATGGTGAAGATCATGGAGGGGATAATGAAGGAGCATATTATGATTCCGAAGTTATTTCTGAAAAAGAATTCAATGATTTGTTTATTGGATGGATGTGTGAAGCTATTCGTAGAAAAAAAGATATTGATGAGAAACGCGCACTCCGCAATGCCGAAGATTTAACAATTCAGAAATTTACCGTAACCCGACATCCACCACCTGTAACTAAAAGTTTCTGGCAACAACTGAGAGATTTGTTTGTATCAGAAAATTAAATCCAAAATAAAATAAAATACATATATGGTTATTCCAAAAATCCGCACTGAATCCGTTTTCAAAGCAAGCGATAATTCTTGCCATACTACCTCAAAAGATGCAAAATTGCATGAATGTGGACTTGAGTTGCGCCGTAAACTGATTGATAAAGGTTACGTTGATACTGATGGCAAAGTGAAAGTAATTGCGCTTGAGTTGGCAAAACATTATGAATTGTTCTCTGATGTATTTGATGCCGTGCGCCGTGTTCGTCGTGCCTAATTAAAGATATGAAAGATACCATTCATATTACATGTCCCCGTATTGACAATAGTGATAACGGTTTTTCATTGACATTGAATGGAAAATGGCTTAATCTTGCATCTACCGTTGATTTACCCAAACTAAATGCCCATAATCTACGATTAATGTTAGATATGAGTTATAGTTATGATGCACAATTAAAAGTTTTTAATGAACAATTTGTTAGTAAGTATATTACACAATTTGATTTGACAAATGAATCACCTGTAGAGACATATGAGGCATATAGCGAAATAGATGATGAAGTTTTTGATGCTTTTACAGATAGAAATAATTAATAAATCTGTTGCATAATGATTAGAGTATGGTATAATACCATTAACAATAAATTTGCTTAACAATATGGCAATCGACTATAAAATTATAATGGTACTGGGTGTACCGTTAGATCACAAGGATTTGACTGTTCAATCTACAGTTACAAAATACAATCCTGATACAGGCATTCCATATGAAAAGAAAATGTCAAAAGATTTTGACGTTTTTTCACTGAATGGTAAAGAGTTATTCAGATTTGAAATGTCTGAATTTGATCAAGCAGGATACCCTATAAATGGTGAACAATATCCCGAATTAGAAATTCTTCCAGAAGATTTCAATCTATATGTCAGTGAAAAATGTGTATTAGGAATAACTATAGGAGAAAGTGTATATGTATCGGCAGGTGTTTCTCCAACATTAGAGTTGCCTCATGTTCATGAAGAACAGATTAGAAATGTTAAAGAATTATTTAAACAATTAGGAATAGATAACGTTAATCCTAAGACTTTCGCAATCCTTGCAGTAAGTTACTAATAAATTTATATTTAAAATATATATGTGGAAAAATCTATTTGATAGACTTTCCAACATTTTCTGAAATTGGAAAAGTGGTATATCAGGTGTCTAATGATGACACTGAACTAACAATTGCTGATTATGAATTTTCGGATGAAGAATCTTTTAGTGAATAAACTGCTTGCATAACTCTCCTGATAGCGTAATATAGATACCTCAACGGAAAACAAACCTTCTAACTAACTCTTCAAATGCCTAACTCTACTACTACTATTCATCCAAACTTCGCTGGAATCGTTGGACAAGCGCGTGCAAAAGAACTGCTTTCGGCAGGAATCGTTGCTGCTGGTGCTGGTCGCGCTGCAATTCAGCCTCTTATTGATGCGCCTCCCGGTTGCGGCAAAACTGAAATTGCTCATCGCTATCTTGATGCGCTTGAAGCTCAAGGGTTCCGCACTATGCGCCTTGCTTCCCCTCGCGAAATCCGCCTTGCTGGTGGTGCATGGGATGACTTCGTTTCTATGGTGATGAATCCTACCTCTCCATATGCTGTCTATTTTGATGAAGCGCATGAAATGGTGGAAGATAATGTTAAGAATATGAATACGTTGTTTACGTTTATTCGTAAGGCAATGGATCGCACTAATGATAATCGTGACATTGTTCTAAGTGAAGAATTTTCTACTCGCTTTGATCGCTCTAAAAATGTTATCATGCTCTCTACTAACTTCATGCATAAGCTAGACAAGTCGGGTGCCTTGCAATCTCGCTTTGATCATCTTAAACTTGATTTGTATCGGGAAGATGAACTTAAACAGATTCTTACTCGTATGATGACTGTTAATAATATGCGATGGGAAAGTGAAGAAGTCCTTACGGTGATTTCCCGTTGTGGTCGTGGCACTGCCCGCCCTATCAAAAATATCGTAGAGCAAACTCTTACGGTGATTGGTAATGATCGCCCTTTGACTATAAACGATACTATGCGCGTTCTTCGTCTCATGAAACTTTTCCCCAAAGGTCTTTCTGCGGAAGAAATTCAATTGCTGCAAATGGGTGTCAATCGTGAAATCAAAGATAATCAATTTCTTGCTACTGTACCAAGTGTTGAGGCTTCTCAATTGCGTATGTTTAAGGGATATTTGACTTCCCCTGAAGTTAATTTCCTTGCCATCACCCCCCGTGGAATGGAAACCACTAAGCGTGGTAAACAATACCTCTCTCTGATTGCAGCAAAAGGATTTCTTGACTAATCGCTAATCTAATATATAATAGCTAAATGAATCCTAACATTGCAGATTTAACTAAACTAAAACATGGTGACTTGTTTACTGTTCTGGCTACTGAAGAATGCTATACAGAAGGGAAAGTTGCGGCGGGGCGTATCTTCCGAGTGAGAGAGTTAGCATATCCTTATCTGTTTGCAGATCATAATACCGACCCGAATCAATGGATTAACTCCCCGTGGCGTTTAATTCTGGATCAAGGAATTAGTATCATCTTGCTTACACCTGATGCACTATTCACTCGCGAGAAAAAATCAAAATTAAAAAATAAAAAGAAGTAAAGCGGTTGACTTAATCTTAACTTAGTGTATAATAAAAATCTTATGAAGAAACTCCTGTTCAATCTTACTCTCTCAATCAATCCTGATACTGATGCATCTTCGACTGTTGATGCAATTGAAGCACTCAATAATGAGCTTATCCGGCGTGGCTATTCGGCTAATGAATCGGTTGCTCGTTCGGCCCCTGCTTCTAAACAGTCCGCACAAGGCCCGCTTGAATTGCACTGGTGTAAGACGCGGGAAGTTCGTGGTGTTCGTCGCACTGATGGGCGTAGTTCTGAAGAGCAGGCGGAATATAATTTGCGCACCTATCTAGGATATGGTGATGAAGAAATCAAAGAAATTTTGGATAATGCGCTTGTTGCAGATATTCAAAATACAGAAAATTCTGGACAATCGGGAGTTGTTCATGATGACAGTGGGGAAGAGGATATTGTGGAATCGTCACTGTTTTAAGTAGGGTGGAGAGAGAAGGGCGGGGAAAGGTGTCACACTTTCCCCGCTTTTTCGCTTTACATGTTAGAGATTTTAGTGTATAATTTGACTCGTTAGTAACAACCTTAACAGACTAATATCATGAGCAAACAAAAGATAGTTGATAAATGTGAGTCCGCATATAACTTCATCGTAACGGCACCGTTCGTGCTAATCTGCTTTTACATTATCGTAAAAGGCGTGAATAAAGACTTGAACGAGCTTATGGCATATCTCGATGCTTGCGGTATCTAATCTTTAAAACAACATAATATAACTATATGAAATGGTTTAAAACTATTGGTGCTGTTGTTGTCACATTGTTGCTGTTCATTCCCTATCCTAAAGGAGAAAAGAAAGTAGCAAATAAACAAAATCCTCTAACTGAAATAATTGAACAAATGACATTCAAGGATGAATTGAATATTGTATCATTGTTTAGTTTGGATAATGATTATACCTTGCCTTCGGGATTGCCTTCTCTGCTGCCTTCGATAGATCATGAGGATACCAAAATAGACCTTGCTAAACCTGCACCTACAGAAGTTAAAGACGTTCCATTGTCTCCTGATTATAAGGTCAATGTTAGTTCAATTATTCATGCTCAAGCGATTGATGATAAGTTGGGTGGAGTTTTGAAAAATAAAGGTAGTGTGATTATCAACTATGCTCACCAATATAACATCTGTCCTATATTTCTAACTGCCATCATCATGCATGAATCGGCTAATGGCACATCTAAATTTGCAAATGATTCAGATTTGAATAATGTTGCCGGAATCATGAAAGAAGTTACTGAAACGGTTAAAAGTAAAAAAACTGGCAAAAATATAAAGATTAAGAAAAGTGTTCCTAGATCATTTGCATCTGTTGATGATTCTATTGAATTCACTGCAAAGCTGTTAGGCGGCTCTCAATATGCAGGGGGTTCCCGAGATACCATCGCAGAGATTCAACGCGAGTACTGCCCTGTAGGTGCCAGCAATGACCCTAGAAACCTCAATAAGCATTGGCTAGGTGGCGTGATGGGGTACATGGAAAAGATATGGGGCAAAGTAATCACCGTGCGTTCTTAATAATCTCTTAACTAATTAAATAATATGGAATACATTATTGGTGCTCTACTTGTTGCAGTGTTCTCTTACTTTATCTTTAAATTAGGAAATAGTGTGGAAAGAACTCAAGACCCCTACACCTTTCCTAAAAAGTCAAATAAAGCAATTAAGATTATCTTTTTCATGATTCTACTTGCATTAGTCGGTGGTTTGATTATACTGTCCGCCTAATGGAACTACAAGAATACTCTTCATATCGCGATTCGGTGCAATGGGAACTTGAAACCGCTGCAAAGATGCCTTATGTCAAACAGGAAAAGAGTGGAACTACCTTGACAGCAGATTATACTGTTTGGGGAAGTTTAGAAGCACTGGAAAAGGTAGCGGCTGTAATGCTGCCAGATTTTAAAAACCTTTGGAAATGGGTTAAAAAGACTCATCCTCAACCAAATGATTTCAATTCATTAAAACATTCATTGGTTAGTTTGGCATTTGTGCTGAAACATAATCTAGTTGATGAATTGGCACGGTGGAAAGCGCAATTGCAACTCAATAATGGGTTCTTTTACACCTTACCCGCTGCACCTGCCAAATGGTACACATCAGCTTGACTTACCCTCGAAATAACGTATTATATATCTCATGAAAAAGGATTCACGCTTTCCGTCCCTAATATGACTATGACTGATATTGAACAATGCAATCTTGCCATTCAGGTAGCAAATAAAGCACACTATCGTCAGACAAGGCGCGATGGTAAAACTCCTTACATGAAACATGTAATAAGAGTGGCGGATAATGTGCGTGCGCGAAACGGTAAACGTAATTTCATTGATGATGCGGTTGCATATCTGCATGATACTGTTGAAGATACTAAACTCACGTTTGAAGCATTAAGGAAAATGGGATTTTCTAATGAAGTGGTTGATGCCGTTGATGCTCTTACCCATCGTGACGGGGAAACTTATGAAGAATCTATCTTACGTGCAAAAGCTAATCCAATTTCCCGCAGAGTGAAAATTGCTGATAATTTGGCTAATCTCTCTGATACTCCTACCGATAAACAAATTTTGAAATATGCTAAATCTCTTCAAGTTTTGCTTGCAGATTGATTAAGAACTGGTAATATATAGTTATGAGCGTGGAAACATTTAAAAAACGTGCGAATAGAAATAAAATGGTACCGTTGTTCAAATATAGTGCTGGTGAATTCCTTGACGAGGATTTATGGCATCTTATGGATAAGTACGGCCCCCATGTATCCTTTCTCAAACTTGGTCAATATCGCCATGATGCATCCGATATTCGGTACCCTTTTCAATGGTGGGTGCCTCAATCCGCTGCCACAGGGTTAAAACTTCTAAATAGCTAAAACTTTAGTCTCAAATATAAACAAACATGAAAAAAACAGCACTACTCGCTATCGTCCTTGCATTTTTGGCTTCTCCTGTTGCCACATTTGCAAATGAAACTACAACCACTACCGTTAAAGTGGAAGAAAAGGTATCCACAAAAATCCCCACATTTGATGATGTTTTGATCAAATTCATTGACACATCCGCCAAAGTGGGGGAAAAGATTGGAAATGCGGCTTCTCAAATGGAAGATTTCGCAACTAAGGAAATTCCTCTTGTCATTCAGGAATATCTTACATGGCATTGGGTGGAGTCATTCTTTTGGAGTATTGGTATCGGCGGCATGTTTCTTGCACTATCAGGAACATTGTTTAAAAAAGTCATTTGGAATAATAGGGATAAAGAATGGTATAATTCACGCGGCGACTTGAATGATATTGGTATCGGTGTCGGGTTTGCTATTGCAGGAACTATCA
>Ga0214923_10001565_pt1 | contig 32375 bp, 31 predicted proteins | sample LL1510_MetaG_FD_177993 | JGI IMG/M metagenome (GOLD analysis project Ga0214923, IMG submission 177993) | Freshwater microbial communities from Lake Lanier, Atlanta, Georgia, United States - LL-1510 | ecosystem: Environmental > Aquatic > Freshwater > Lake | place: USA: Georgia | collected...
AGGCATCACTCTGCTCTCAACGGGCGGCACGGCTCAGGCCCTTAAAGAAGCTGGCCTTCCTGTTACGCCTGTCGAGGACATCACCCACTTTCCCGAAATGCTCGATGGACGCGTAAAAACCCTGCACCCCAATGTGCACGGGGGCCTGCTGGCTCGGCGCGATCTTCCTCAGCACATGCAGCAGTTGATTGAGGCGGGCATCGAGCCCATCGACCTGCTTGTGGTCAACCTCTACCCCTTTCGTCAGACACTCAAAAAACCGGGTGCGGCCTATCAGGAGGTCATTGAAAACATCGATATTGGGGGGCCTGCAATGCTGCGTGCAGCAGCCAAGAATCATGATGGTGTGGCCGTTGTGGTCGACCCGAGTGACTACGAGCCCCTCGTTTCCGAACTTCGGGGAGGCCAAAGCCAGCTCATGTTCGCCACCCGCCAGCGGCTCGCGGCCAAAGCCTTTGCGCACACAGCGGCCTATGACGGCGCAATCAGCAACTTCCTCAACGGCCTTCCCGCCCTCGATGCCTCGACGCAAGACCCACAGCACAACACGGTTCTTCCCCAAGACCCTGCAACAGCAAGTGCCCTGCCCAGCACCTTCAGTCTTCAGGTCCACAAGCATCAGGACATGCGCTATGGCGAGAACCCGCATCAGCATGCAGCCTTCTATCGAGACAGCGACGCCAAAGACGGCTGCCTCTCGCGCTACACGCAGCTGCAGGGCAAGGAACTCTCCTTCAATAACATCGCGGACGCAGATGCTGCATGGCTGTGTGTTCGCAGCTTCGCAGAACCGGCCTGCGTAATCGTGAAGCACGCCAACCCCTGCGGTGTGGCCGTTGCCGCATCGCCCCTCGAGGCCTACAAGCGCGCCTTTCAGACCGATCCAACATCTGCATTTGGCGGCATTCTGGCCTTTAACGCAGAGCTGGACGAGACGGCGGCCCGTGCGATTGGCCAACAATTCGCAGAGGTCATCATCGCACCCGCGTTTTCTGCCGCTGCGCTCAAGGTCTTCTCCGAAAAACAAAACCTTCGCCTTCTGCGTGTGCCCCTTGGCGAGGACGACGCCGTCTTCCAGGGCCTAGACATCAAGCGTGTGAGCGGTGGCTTGCTGCTTCAGACTCCGGATAGAAACACGTTGCGGGCCGAAGACCTTCGGGTGGTGACCGAACGCAAGCCCACACCAGATCAGCTCGCCGACCTGCTCTTTGCGTGGAAAGTGGCCACCTGGGTGAAGAGCAATGCCATCGTGTTTTGCAAAGACCAGATGACCATGGGTGTGGGTGCAGGCCAGATGAGCCGGCTCGACTCCGCACGCATCGCTGCCATCAAGGCAGGTCATGCGGGCCTCACCCTGGCTGGGTCCGTCGCTGCTTCTGATGCCTTCTTCCCATTTCGGGATGGCCTGGATGTGGTGGCCGATGCAGGCGCTGTTGCCGTGGTGCAGCCGGGCGGGTCGGTTCGAGACGATGAGGTCATCGCCGCAGCCAATGAGCGTGGCCTGGCCATGGTGCTCACCGGTATGCGTCACTTCCGGCACTAGGCTTCATGCGCCTTCTGGGTATTGATCCGGGACTGCGGCGAACCGGATTCGGCCTCATCGAGACCCAGGGACGTCATCAGGTTCGCTATGTGGGCAGCGGCGTCATTCGCCCCAACGTGTCTCTTGATGAGCCTGCGCGGCTGGGCGAGCTTTACGCAGGCATGCAAGAGCTCCTCGATCATTACCAGCCCGAGGCGGCAGTCATTGAGCGCGTATTCGTGAACGTGAACCCGCGCTCCACGCTCTCTTTGGGACAGGCCCGCGGCGTGGCCATCGCGGCGCTGGCCGCCCGAAAACTCCCCATCGCAGAGCTCACGCCACTCAAAATTAAACAGTCCATCGTGGGCACAGGACGCGCCAGCAAAGAGCAGGTCGCAGCCATGGTCTGCCGCCTTCTTCAGCTCTCCTCAACACCCAATGCGGATGCCTCCGATGCGCTCGCCTGCGCGTTGGCCTTCTGGCATGCTCAGCAACCATGATCGGTCGACTCCGCGGCACGCTTCTGAGCAAACAACCCCCGAGCCTTCTCGTTGACGTGCAGGGCGTGGGGTACGACGTCGAGGTGCCCATGAGCACGCTCTATGGGCTGCCCCCCCTGGGATCGGAGATCGTCCTGCTCACCCACTTTGTCGTTCGCGAAGATGCCCAGCTGCTTTACGGCTTTGCCTCTGAGGCCGAGCGCCACGCCTTTCGCCAGCTCATCAAGGTCTCCGGTGTGGGGCCTCGCATCGCCTTGGCAGTTCTCTCTGGCCTCTCGGTCGATGAGCTCACCCGGGCCATCGCCATGCAAACACCGGAGGCACTCACTCGAATCCCCGGTATCGGAAAGAAGACGGCCGAGCGGCTCGTGCTTGAACTCAGAGGAAAGCTTGCCGACGCGCTGGGCGCTCAGTCCCCCTCGGGGTCCTCAGTCCCCTCCTCAGCGGATGTGCTGCACGCACTCATGGCGCTGGGCTATTCAGAAAAAGAGGCAGCCCTCGCGGCACGCTCCATTCCAGAGGGCCTCGGAGTGGAAGAGGGCATACGGCACGCCCTCAAGGCGCTCGCCCGTTAGACTAGGGGCATGATCGAACATGACGATCTTCGCCCCACTTCACCCGGCCTGAGCGATCGGCTCGTTCACGCAGAGGCCTCCGCTCAGAACGAGGAGAGCCTCGAGCGGGCATTGCGCCCCCAACGGCTTGTCGACTACATCGGTCAGCCCAAGGTGAAGGACCAACTCGGTATCTTTATTCAAGCTGCGAAGGAGCGGGCAGAGGCGCTTGACCATGTACTGCTCTTTGGTCCGCCCGGCCTGGGCAAGACCACGCTCGCCCACATCTTGGCGCGCGAGCTGGGTGTGAATCTTCGCCAGACCTCGGGCCCTGTCCTTGAGCGGGCTGGCGATCTGGCCGCGCTACTCACCAACCTTGAGCGCAATGACCTGCTCTTCATTGATGAGATTCATCGCCTCAGCCCCGTGGTGGAAGAGATCCTCTATCCAGCACTGGAGGACTATCAGATTGACATCATGATTGGCGAGGGTCCCGCTGCAAGAAGCATCAAGATTGACCTGCAGCCCTTCACCCTCGTGGGCGCCACCACCCGAGCAGGCATGCTCACGAACCCTTTAAGAGATCGCTTTGGAATTGTGTCTCGCCTTGAGTTCTACTCCCCCGAGGAGCTCGCCATCATCGTCGAGCGTTCAGCGGGCCTTCTGAAGGCCGACATCGATGCGCAGGGTGCGCAAGAGATTGCACGACGTTCCCGTGGAACCCCTCGAATTGCCAACCGTCTGCTTCGGCGCGTGCGTGACTTCGCCCAGGTGAAATCGTCGGGTCGAATCACACAGGCCGTGGCCGATGCCGCACTCTCGATGCTGGAGGTCGATCAGCAGGGCTTCGATCTCATGGATCAGCGCCTCCTCGAGGCCATCTTGGATAAGTTCGATGGCGGACCGGTAGGCATCGACAACCTCGCAGCGGCCATTGGGGAGGCCAAGGACACCATTGAAGATGTGCTGGAGCCCTACCTCATTCAGCGAGGCTTTCTGCAGCGAACGCCGCGCGGACGAGTAGCGACATCTGCGGCCTACCAGCACTTCGGACGCATACCCCAGACGGGCTCCACCACCGACACTCTTCTCTGAAGGATCACCGCTCCATGAATGCTCCTGCCGACCTCTCTGTTCTTGCGCTGGTCCTCCAAGCCAGCCTGCCGGTTCAGCTGGTCATCCTCACGCTCGTCGCAATCTCGATCTACTCGTGGACCGTCATCTTTAAAAAGTACCAAGTCATCAAGCGGGTCTCGGGCCAGTCCGAGGCGTTTGAAAAAGAATTCTGGTCGGGGGGCGACCTCATGGTGTTGTACGACGAGGCCACTCGGGGCCGCCATGGCGATGGTCTCGCCCGCGTCTTTGAGGCAGGGATGCGTGAGTATTTAAAACTGAGAAAGCAGCCTGGTGCGCAGTCCGCTAACCAGCTTGAGGGCGCCCGACGCGCCATGCGGGCGGCGAGCCAGCGCGAGTTCGATGGGTTGGAGCGAGGACTGCCCTTTCTGGCCACCGCGGGATCCGTCTCGCCTTATGTGGGCCTCTTCGGAACCGTCTGGGGAATCATGCATGCCTTCACCGGTCTGGCCAACATCCAGCAGGCCACGCTGGCAAGCGTCGCCCCGGGCATTGCAGAGGCACTGGTAGCTACCGCCATTGGTCTTTTTGCGGCCATCCCGGCGGTAGTGGCCTACAACCGCTTTACGACCGACGTTGACCGACTCTCCATCCGGTTTGAGACCTTCATGGAAGAGTTCTCCAACATTCTTCAGCGGCAGGCCTAGCCATGGGAGGTCACAGCGCATCCTTTCGGGGCCGCAGACGACGCATGATGAGCGAGATTAATGTTGTTCCCTACATCGATGTAACGCTCGTACTTCTCATCATCTTCATGGTCACAGCACCAATGATTGTGACAGGCAGCATCGATCTGCCTCGCGTGGGCCAATCAGCGCAGGACCCGATCTCCGCAATTGAGGTCATTATTCGAAAAGACGGCAGCCACGCCCTTCGCAAACGCGAGCAGGGTGCTCAGGAGCAGCCTACCTCCAAGGCCGAAATGATTGACCGACTCAGGCAGCTCGGCCCCCAGTCAGGCACACCGATCATCGTGATGGCCGAGCGCGATGTTCGCTATGAGCTTGTGGCCCAGACGCTCTCGAAGCTCCAATCCGCAGGAATCGGGCGAGTGGGGCTTGCCGTGCGACAGGAGTAGGCATGCTCGCTCTTCACCGAGAGCAGGCCTATGAGGCAGATGGTCTAAGAGCGCTCGGCGGCTCCCTTGCTGTCCATCTCCTTCTTCTCCTCGCACTCATCATCTCCCTAGACTGGTCTCAGAGTCCGCCCGAGGCTGTTCAGGCTGAGCTCTGGTCGAGCCTTCCCGCAGAGCGTCCATCAAACACCGCCACTCGAAACAGCCCCAGCCCCGCGCCGGAGAAGCGGGCACCCCCAGAACCGACCGACGCAGAGATTGCCCTTCAGAAAAAACAGAAGGCGCAGCAGGAGGCAAAAAAGAAGGAGGAGCTGCAAAAGCAGCAGGCTGCGGCCAAGAAAGAGGCGCAGTTAAAGGCAGAAAAAGACAAGGCGCAGAAGGCCAAGAAACTCGAGGAGCAACGCGCTGCCGAGCTTGCACGGCTTGGCCTCGATCCCAAGGCCAAACGAGCAGACGCGGGCAAGGACATCGTCACCAAGGCGGGTGTGCAATCGGGTGTTGAACAAGGTGCGCGCTCCGGCGCAGAGGCCAAATGGGTCGATCGCGTTCGCGCCATGATCGATAGCCGAGTGTCCTACCGAGGCAAAAACACCAGCGACTTAAAACTCGACATCAAACTGCTGCCCACGGGCCAGATCACCGATGTACGAGTCATATCAAGAAGCGATAGCCCGAGCTATGACGAGGCCGTGCTTGCCGCACTCAAGCAGATCGACACCCTGCCCAGTCCGCCAGAGGGCGTGCGCGTGCTGAGCATTGAGATAAGGCACCGAAATAGAAACTAGGCCTCGAGTTACCTATACTTGGGGCACTATGTTCCGTGCGCTCCTTATCCTCCTCTGCCTTGCCCTGTCTCCCTCCGCCTGGGCCAGCAACGGCCTTCGGATCGACATCACCACCTCGGGCAGCCGCGTCATCCCCATTGCCCTTCCCTCTCCTGCAGCCAGCCCTCAGCAGCGCGTCTTTTCGGAGACAGTGCTGGAGGTCGCCTCGGCGGACCTCTCAAGAACCGGCGCCTTCTCGCTCCTGCCCGTCGGCCCACAAGACCCACCTCTCACCGAGGCGGTTGCTCAGACTCCAGCACTCTTCTCCAAGTGGAAGGCCGCGGGCGCTGACGCGCTGGTGGCAAGCAATGTGAATGCCCTCTCAGATGGTCGCGTCGAGCTGCGCTTTCGACTCTTACATACGTCTCGCCAGGAGGATCTTGGCGGGCTCACCTTCACCACACCCGCCACCACCCTGGATGCTCGCCGCTCGGCCCATCGCATGGCCGACTTTATCTACGAGAAGCTCACCGGCGAGCCGGGCTTTTTCTCCACACGGCTGGCCTATGTAAAGAAAGAGGGTGCTCAGCAGGTGCTCGTGATTGCCGACTCCGATGGCGAGAACGCCCAGCCTGCGCTTCGCTCTACTCAGCCCATCATTTCGCTGGCCTGGTCTCCCGATGGCACTCGCCTGGCCTACGTGTCGTTTGAGACAGGCAAGCCCGTGGTCTATTCCCATGAGCTTGCCTCGGGGCGGCGCACCGTGGTTGCCAACCAGAAGGGCAGCAATAGCGCGCCCGCCTGGTCGCCAGATGGCAGGCGGCTTGCGGTCGTGCTTACCCAAGATGGCAGCTCTCAGATCTACACCGTGAACCCCGATGGCAGCAATCTCGCTCGCCTGACCACGGGCGCAACCATCAACACCGAACCCACCTTCTCGTCCGATGGTCGCCTCATCTACTTCACCTCAGACCGAGGCGGCAGCGCCCAGATCTATCGAATGCCCGCAGACGGTAGCGGCCCTGCCGAGCGGGTGAGTTTCAACGGTCCCTTTAACGCGCGCCCCGTGATCAGCCCAGACGGAAAGCTCATGGCCTATGTGGGCCGTCGTGAGAACCGCTTCGTGATTGGCGTGCGAGACCTCTCCTCGGGACAAGACATAGTCGTGAGTGATGGCCCCAAGGACGATTCCCCGAGCTTTGCCCCCAGCAGTCGCTGGATCATCTTCTCAAGCCGCGTCAATGGACGCGACTCGCTCTCGGCCGTGTCCGTCGACGGAAAGATTCGCACCCGTATGAGCCTCGATACCGGAGGCATTCGCAATCCCGCCTGGGGCAAGCTGCCTCAATAATCATTTAAGAGAGACGCGCCATGACCCGCCTTGTTTCGATCAGCCGACAACTAATGCTCGCGGGCACTCTGGGCCTCGTGCTGAGCGCCTGCTCCAGTGTGAGCCTCGATGACAAAGGCGCGAAGGGTGCGTCTCAGGGTGGCGCTCCCATTCAAAACATTGACACTCGAACGGGAGCGCTGGAGCCGACCCCCACTGGTGGGGTGGCAGGAATCAGCGCAGAGCGTCTCAAGGCGGCTGGATTCTCAGCCGATGGACGCGCGTCCATCTACTTTGGCTATGACGCAGTCACCATCGCCAGCGAGTACCAGCCTCTGCTAGAAGCCACCGCTCGCCTGCTCAAAGAGAACAAAGATGTGCGTCTTCTCATTGAGGGCAACACGGACGAGCGAGGAACAGAGGAGTACAACATCGCTCTCGGCCAACGCAGATCCGAAGCCGCGCGAAAAGCACTCTCTATTCTCGGGGCGCAAGAGCAGCGCGTCGAGGCCGTGAGCAACGGGGAAGAAAAGCCCATGGCGCTAGGCAGGGATGAGGCCGCCTTCGCACAGAACCGTCGCGCAGACCTCATCCTCAAGTAAGGCCGCCATGCGCCCATCTCATGCCCTGGCCGCCACCATCGTCTTGTGGCTTGGTGCCCCCCACGCTCATGCACAACTCTTCGCAGACGACGAGGCTCGCAGAGCCATCATCGATCTCCGAACCGAACTCAGGGCTAAAGCCGAGCGCCTCGAGGCCACACAACTCGACCTACTGAGGCAGATCGAGCAACTTCGCGCTGACCAGGCCGCCCTTCGCGGCAGCCTTGAGCAGACCGGCCAAACCACCAATACGACGCGTCAACAACAAAAAGAACTGTTTGAATCCCTTGAAAAGCAGATCCAGCGGCTCGAGGGGCGTCTAGGCCAGGTGGAGCCCAAGACAGTTGAGATCGACGGCAAGACCCTCTCGGTTCAGCCCGACGAACTCGCCGCTTACGAAAAGGCAAGAGGCCTCATGGGTTCGGGCGATTTAGCTGGCGCAGTCAAAACATTCCAGCAGATGATGCAGCGCTTTCCGGGCTCTGCCCTCTACCCATGGGCGCTCTTTCACGAGGGCGTCTCTCAGTACGCACTCAAGCATGCTGATGCTGCAATCAAATCGCTCTCTCAACTGACCGAGCGCTATTCCAGCCACCCTCGTACGCCGGACGCCATGCTCACCCTTGCGAGCGCGCTCGCGGAATCTGGAAAGTCGGCCCAGGCCAAGTCCACCCTTCAATCGGTCATGAAGCGCTTTCCCGGAACCGAGCAGGCCAAGACCGCGAGCACTCGCCTCAAAACCCTGGGTGGCGCAGGCAAACCGTGAGCCCCCTGCCCTCAATCGAGGAGGTTGAGAGTCTTCGCAGTCTGGTGGTGATCTGCGGACTTGCGATTGGGATGGGATTTGGCGTGCTGGCGCAGCACGCGCGCTTTTGTGTTCTGGGCGCGATGAGCGACTGGGTGGTGATGGGCAGTGCCACTCGCCTCAGGGCCTATGCGCTTGCCATGGCGGTTGCCCTGATGGGTACGCAAGCCCTCATCCTGCTGGGTCTGCTCGATAGCGGCGCAGTCTTCTACACGAACACGAGACTTCTTCTTGCTTCTGGTCTGATTGGGGGGCTCCTCTTTGGTCTGGGGATGACGCTTGCCTCTGGCTGTGGCGCACGAACGCTGGTGCGTATCGGTGAGGGCAGCCTCAAGGCACTCGTCGTCTTTCTCGTAATGGCCCTCACAGCCTTTATGACCTTTCGCGGCGTGGTCGCGCTTCTTCGCACGCAGACCGTCGATCAACTCGCCTTCGCACTCCCCACCCGCCAAGACCTGCCCTCGCTTGCGGCCTGGGCGATACAGTCATCAGAGGCGGGCCCCTCTCTTCGGCTCCTTGTGGCCAGCCTCATGGCACTGGCCCTGCTCGGTTTTGCACTCTGGGATCGAGAGGCCCTTGGCCGCAAGGCCCGTGAGCATTGGGGTGCAGCGGGTATTGGTGCGCTCATCGTCATCAGCTGGTTCGTCACGGGCTACCTCGGTTTCATCGAGGAGCATCCCCTCACGCTTGAGCGAACCTACCTCGCAACAAACAACAAGGCACCTGAGGGCCTCAGTTTTGTAGGTCCGCTCGCCTACACGCTTGAAGTGCTCATCTACACGACCGACAAGTCCCAGACCATCACCTTTGCAATTGCCACGGTGGTTGGCACCGTACTGGGCGCCTTCGTCAGCGCCAAATCCAATGGGTCCTTCCGCTGGGGAGGGTTCGCCTCGACATCGGATCTCTCCCGACACCTTCTTGGCGCGGCCCTCATGGGCATTGGGGGTGGAACGGCTATGGGCTGCACGATCGGTCACGGACTGAGCGGGCTGTCTCTCCTGTCACTGGGCTCCATCATGAGCACCCTTGCCATTCTGTCTGGCGCCTGGATTGGGCTTCGCCTGCTGCAAGGCAGCGATGCGAGTCACTAGCGTCGTTTGACCGAGCAGAGGCCGATCGATAGACTAGAGGGCTTTCGTCTGGGGTCGGTAGCTCAGTCGGTAGAGCAGCGGACTTTTAATCCGTTGGTCGCGAGTTCGAGTCTCGCCCGACCCACCAAATAGACGCGCCCCATGACAACATTCCCTGGCCTTCTGGAGGCCTGCAGACTCATCAAGAGCGGGGCGCTTAGCCCCCAGACCCTTCTGTCTCGGGCTTCAGACCGGGCTGATGCAATCGAGCCCTCTCTGAAGGCCTTCGTGGTTCGAGCCACGAGCGCCTCAATAACGCAGCAGGTAAAACCTGGTCCCCTCTGTGGCATTCCAGTGGGCGTGAAAGACATCATCGCCACGGTGGATCTGCCAACCACCAACGGCTCCCCCATCTACAAAGGCGTCACCCCCGAGCGCGACGCATCCATCATCACGAGGATTCGCGCACTGGGCGGCGTCATCTTTGGAAAGACCGTCACCACGGAATTCGCGTGGCGCAGCCCGGGGCCGACAACCAACCCCTGGAGCAGCGAACACACACCCGGGGGCTCTTCGAGTGGCTCAGCGGCGGCGGTCGCTGCAGGAATCGTTCCCCTGGCGCTGGGGTCTCAGACGCAAGGATCGATCATCCGCCCAGCAGCTTTTTGCGGAGTCGTCGGCCTCAAGGCCAGTTACGGAGCCACGCCCAAAGAGGGTGTTCACCCGCTCTCCGGCTCACTTGATCACATTGGCTTTTTTACCCGCTCGGTAGACGATGCAGCCCTGGCCCTCAGCCTCTTGAAGAATCGCGACGCAATCGAGGACGAATCGATCGTCCTAGACGACTTCTCTTTCGACGTGGAGTCGGGTGTCCCAGCCCTACCTCGACCGAGGATCGCTCTGCTCTCGACCCCCCACGATCACCTGCTGAGTTCGGAGCAGTCTGCCGTCCTCGCAGAGTGTGCCGAGTGCCTACGCTCTGGTGGAGCCACCCTTGAATCGCTCACCCTGCCAGACGCCTTCTGGGCAGGTCTTACCGACATGAACCTCATCATGGAGTGCGAGGGGGCCGTCGCACATAAGAATCATTTTGAGCATCACCCCAACATGCTGGGCGAGCACATTCGAGACCTCGTCACCAAGGGTCGTGCGCACTCGGCAGTGGCCTACATTGAGGCCCGCGATCGTCAGAAAGCGCTTCGCAAGGCAGTAGCCTCCTACTTCTCTCGCTTCGATGCCTTTCTCACCGCCCCGGCAACGGGCGAGGCGCCAAAAGGTCTCTCATGGACGGGTGACCCCATCTTTTGTGCGCTCTGGAGTTTTCTTGGCACGCCATCTATCACCCTTCCCTTTAAGAGGTCCTCCCTTGGGCTGCCTCTGGGCATCCAGCTTGTGGGCAATTACCGGGAGGATGAAAAGCTTCTTCGGGTGAGCAAATTCGTCGAGAGCCTAGTTCCCCAATAGGCTCTCGCGTCTCACGTCAGACAGACGCACAAATGCATCCACGAGGGAATCGATGAGTGTCTTGGGGGCTGATGCCAAGAAGTCCTCCGCGCTCACCTCGCCCTTGAAAAACGCCCGAGCCATCACGAGCAGTTGCCTCATCACCGAGAAGCCGACGGACTTGGTCATGAAGGTTGCAATGGGTGAATTCCGTACGTCATAGTCGGAGGCGACCGTCCGCCCCTGCTCAAGGATGGTGAGCACCGCCTCTTCAACCTCGCCGACTGAGGCCACAGGCTGCTCGACCGGCGGCAGAAAAGATTCGAGGCCCGCCGAGGGCTGACCCTCCAGCGGTCGCTCACCCATCATCATCGAAACCGAGACCTCTCGACCAATACGCAGGGAGAGGGCCTCAAGCACAGCGATCGAGGTGAGTTTCATGCCCAGATAGAGGCGGGCGATCTCGAGGTTCCGACGCGCCCTAGAAAGTAGAAGCGAAAAGTGCTCGTCGGACGGCTCAGACCCATACTGCCGAAACACAGCCTCGGCCTTCAGGAAGTTGAGAAAGCCCTCCATCTTCTGAAGAGAGACCCGATATCCCTTGGCCGTGTAGTGACTAGCCCGCCGCAGGTCGTGGTTCGTTTCGGGAATGAGGTTCCAGGTGTTGTCGAGAAAGTGCGTAGCCTGCTCGCTCGCAAAGTTCTCAACGTCTCGATTGCTCAGTCGCACTGCGCGCCTCACAAGAGCATGTGTCTCCTCATCTGACCAGCCAAAGCCGTGCTCTTGACTGACCCGACGAAGGCTCTCAAAGAGAGTGTCCGAGCAGGTCTTGCCCGAGGCGTCAGGAGCTCGAAAGGGGATGGTCGCCTCAATGCACGCGACAACCTGTGCAATCACTGAAAGAGGGAGAATGCCCTCGAGCACCTTTGCAGCAAGCAGTGCACTGAGAAACTCATTCTGGCCGGCCATGGGGTGAAGCTTCTGGCCGAGCTGGAATCCAAAGAGTGAGAGCGATAGCTTGAAAGCCGAGTCGGCCAGAAGCGAGATGTCATCAGCGAGGATGATCTGCTGATCCACCTCCCGAATAAAGGGGGCGATCGACCTCATCATGTTCAGATTGATGCCCCCATCAACCTGGACATACACCATGTCGTGAAACAGCGCCGAGATCACCTCAACCTCATCGCCCCCCTCGCCGACCTGGAAGATATGTTGGGGCGTGTGAAAACTGCGCCACGGGCCAGTCATCGACTGAATAATGAGGTCCGCAATGGGCTCGAGTTGCTCTGGGCGAGCCAGTGCGCCAAGCCCCTGAACAGACCCCACCAGCGCCTCTAGACACTTCTGCTTATCGGCATCCACTTGCATACGAGTTAGCGCAAACAGTCGGAAATTAGTCGGATCATAGTCTCGAAGTGTGACCCTGGCATTCGCATCCTGATGCAAAATGGAGTTCAAGCCATGCGCAAACTCCTGAATTTCCTCGTTTTTCAAGTTGGGTGGGTTGCGGCCGTCTGGGGAACCGCCCTTCACGCGGTCGAGATCTCTCTCGTGGCCCCCATTTTGTTTGTGTGTCTTCACCTCGCTCAGACGCCCAACAGCAGGGCAGAGAGCCTGCTCATTCTGAAATGTCTTTGTCTGGGTCTCATCCTAGACAGTGCACTCATTCAAGCGGGTCTGATCGGATTCGAGGGCCACACGCTGCGACCCGGGCTCTCCCCTTTCTGGATGTGGGGGCTGTGGGCGCTCTTTGCCACCACCCTGAATGAATCCATGAGCTGGCTGCAATCTCGCAAACGACTTGCAGCTCTGCTGGGCGCGCTCTTTGGTCCACTCTCCTATGAGGCGGGCGTGTCTCTGGGCGCAGCAACCTGGACGAATCAAACGCTCGGACTAGTCCTGGTGGGAATCGGCTGGCTTCTCGCCACTCCTCTCATGCTCTTCTGGGCCGGCCAACACCCTCCAACCGAGAGTTCCACATGAGACAACTTCGCTGGCTTGCCGCTCTTATTCTCACTATCAGCGGCCCGTTTGTGTCCGCCGCACAAGCAGACCTTGGCGCCGACCTACGAGATGGTCGTCACGTTCTTCTCATGCGCCACGCAGACGCTCCGGGCTATGGGGATCCGCTGGGCTACTCCCTCTCTGACTGCGCCACCCAGCGCAACCTGGGCGAACTCGGTCGACAGCAGGCTCAACGGGCGGGGGAGTGGCTCGCGCGCATGGGCGTTCGCGAGGGCCTTGTCTACTCCAGTCCCTGGTGTCGCTGCCTCGACACAGCGCGACTCCTCAACAAGGGCCCCGTTCAGACCGCAGACGCGCTTGGCTCTTTTTTTGATGACATGAGTCAGGAGCGCCGACAGACCCGTGCGCTTGTTGATCTGATCCGCTCAAGCCTTGCGCAGACTCCCCGGCGCCCCGTCCTTCTCATCACCCACCATGTAAACATTCAGGCCTTCACAGGCGTCGCAGTGGGCTCGGGCGATATCGTGATCGCTCGCGTAGACGACCAAGGCCGCTACCAGTCCCACCGACTCTTTCCAGCGAGCGTGACGAGTCGTTAGCGCCCTCCCCAATGAGGGGGACGCTTATCAACGAAAGCTGAAACACCCTCTGCAAAGTCTTGGCTGCCATAGCAGAGCGCAACGAGTTCATCGCAGCTAGGCAAAGCGCTCTGATGGAGTGCATTGAGCATCCGCTTGGATGCCCGAATGGTCAGTGGCGCCCGCTCTAGCAGGGTCTGAGCCAGGGAGTGAGCAAGCCCGTCCAACGCCTCGGGGCCGCAAGCTAATCGAATGAACCCGCAGGCCACCAACTCATCCGTGGTGAGCATCTCAGCGAGAAGCAACATGCGTCGCACTCGCGCATCGCCCAAGTGAGCAACGAGCCGCGCCACGTTGCTCATCGAGAGGCAGTTGCCAACAGTCCTCGAGATGGGCACGCCAAACTGCGCTCGCTCATCGGCAATTCGAAAATCGCAGGCAGCTGCAATAGCGAGACCTCCGCCCACGGCCCAGCCATCAATCACGGCAATTGTTGGAATCGAGAGCTGCTCGAGCGCGCCGACGTGGGCGTCGATGAAGGCCTCATAGCGCAGCCCATCTTCAGCCCCATTAAAAGACTTGAACTGTTCAATGTCGGTCCCTGCAATAAAGGCCCCCCCAGCGCCTCGGAGCACCGCGACCCGAATCTCTGGCGCAGCCGAGATGTCTCCGCAGATACGCCTGAGGTCCTCGTACATCGTCCAAGTCATCGCGTTTCGAGCCTCGGGCCGATCAAAAACAATGTGCGCAATGGGGCCCGCAAGCGTAAGACGAACTGCGCCAGAGGAGGATGCGGCCTGCCTCATGCTCACAAGGACTCCACCTCGAAGGCTCCACCTTCAGCGAGCCGAATACGGTCTGTCTGCGAATACCCAAGCTGCGTGAGCACCTCATCGGTATGCTCGCCCAAGAGGGGCGGATGGCGGCGCACCTGCTGAGGCGTGCCCTGCATCTTCACGGCAAACCCGATGTTCGGAACCTTGCCCTCGATGGGATGATCAATCTCGATCTTCATCTGACGATGCCGCCCATGATCACTTGCGTAGGCCGCCGGATAGTCCAGAATCGGCCCCGCCGGAATGCCAGCCTCTAACAATGCATCAATCCAGTGTTGGGCGCTCTGCTTAGAGAATGCACTCTCCAACTCATCAATCATCACCTCGCGATGCGCAAGACGATCAGAGATGGTCTTAAACCGCGCATCCGCGAGAAGGTCCTCCCGCCCAAGCAAACCACAGAGCTTGGTCCAGAGTCGCTGATTGGTGGCCCCCATCACGAAGTAATCGTCTTTAGCCTTGACGGCCTGGTAAGGGGCGCTCATTCGATTGGCGGTCCCGAGAGGCTCTGGCGGCTTGCCCGTGCCCCAGTACTCCGCGCTATCCCAGATGGAAAAAGCAAGAGCAGAGTCAAAGAGGGATGCGTCGATGGCCTGACCACGTCCGGTGCGCTGGGCCCCAATGTAGGCAGACAAGATGCCGTAGGCGGCAAACAAGGCGCATCCAATGTCCGCTACGGGTACCCCTGCCTTCACGGGGCGACCATCCCCGTGGCCTGTCATGGCCATCACGCCTGACATGGCCTGCGCCATGAGATCGAATCCGGGCCGATGCGCCCATGGGCCTGTCTGCCCAAAGCCCGAGATACTCGCGTAGACCAGAGCGGGATTCGCCTCCCGAAGCGCCTCGTAATCAATACCGAGCCGCTTCATCACGCCGGGTCGATAGTTCTCAACCAGAATGTCTGCCTCTCTCACCAAAGCCATGAAGACCTCCCGGCCCGCATCAGACTTCAGGTTCAGCGCCACGCTGCGCTTGTTGCGGTTCATGTTGAGAAAGCCCAGACTGTCGGACCCTTTCATCTTGAAACCCATCGCCGATCGTGTCTGATCACCCGCTCCGGGGGGCTCGACCTTGATCACGTCTGCCCCCATGTCGGCAAGCAGCATGCAGCAATAAGGGCCAGCCATCACCTGACAGACATCGAGCACGCGCACGCCAGCCAGGGGCAGTGCGCTGTCGGCAGTCGGCGTCGTCTCCCTGCGATCCTGATCGGGCATTTCGCCCTCACTCAGCCTTCACATTGAGTTCTTTGACCAGGCGGGCGTATTTATCGAGCTCGGTCTTGAGGAACTGCTGGAAGGCCTCGGGGGTCGTGGGGCCGCCAGTCTGAAGGCCCTGCGCATCGAGTGTTGCGCGAATCTTGGGATCGGCCATAGCCGCCTTCACCGCCGCGTCAATCTTTTTCACCACATCGGGCGACATGCCCTTGGGGCCCATGACCGAGTACCAATTGGTTACATCAAAGCCTTTAATACCTACCTCATCGAATGTCGGCACGCCAGGAAGGATCTCGAGCCGCTTGGGTGTGGAGATGGCCAGCGGCGTAAGTTTCCCGCCGCGAATATGCTCGAGCACTGGGGGAAGCGTGTCGAAGTTCATATTGATCTGACCTGCAATCAAGTCAACGATCGCCTGGCCACTCCCCTTGTAGGGGATGTGCTCCATCTTCACACTCGAGATCTTCGAAAAGAGTGCCCCGGCTAGGTGCTGCGTAGATCCGATTCCGGAGGACCCATAGGTGAGCTGACCCGGCTTGCTCTTGGCCAAGGCAATCAACTCCGGAACGTTTCGAGCAGGTACGCTGGGGTGAAGCACGAGCACGTTGGGCACGTAGCCCACATAGGTAATCGTGGAGAAATCGGTTGCAGGGTTGTAGGGCACCTTGGGTAAAACAAAGGGCGAAATCGCATTGGAGTTGGAGTGCCCCATCAGCAGGATGTAGCCATCCGCCGGGGACTTCGCAACCATATCTGCTGCCAAGGTTCCCGCTGCACCCGACTTATTCTCGACCAGCACCGGCTGACCGAGAATCTCGGAGATTTTCGGTGCGAGTGCGCGCGCAACGATGTCGGTCCCCCCGCCCGGCGCGAAGCCCACCACAAGGCGAATGGGCTTGGTCGGAAAGGGCTGGGCTAAAGCCACAGGTGCCGCAAGCGAGAGCGCGCACAACGTTGCGCTGGCCAGAAAAAGTCTGCGTCGAATGCTCATGTTGTCTCCTTTTTGAGTAACGTGCTTTACAAGTGAATATCAAGTACGCGGGCCAGGTGCAAGGCCTCGCGCCTGGCACCGTCCCTCATCTGATGACGGCAACTCGAGCCATCGGCTACCACGATGGCATCGGGCGCCTTGCGCAGCGCGGGTAACAAGGCAAGCTCGGCCATCTGCATGGATGCCTCATGGTGCTCAGCCTCGTAGCCAAAACTTCCGGCCATTCCGCAGCAAGATGTTTCAATGAGATTCGTCTGAGCGCCGGGAATCATCTTCAAGAGAGTGAGCATGGGGTTCACCACATCGAAGGCCTTTTGGTGACAATGTCCGTGAACCAAGATGGGCTGTTTGGCCTCCCGAAAGACGGGCTGGAATCGGCCCGCCTGCGCCTCAGCGACCAAAAACTCCTCAAAGGTTTTTCCCGTCGCTGCAAGCGACACGGCATCCTGCCCCAGGCGCATCGCCTGAAACTCGTCACGAAGACTCAGCAGGCACGAGGGCTCAAGTCCGACAATCGGAATGCCCCTCTTCACAAAGGGCGTGAGCGCGTCCAGGAGTTCACGGGCGGTCTGCCTGGCCTTGTCCACCATTCCGGTTGCCAGGAAGGTTCTGCCGCAACAGAGGTGGCCCTTGCGCTTACGCGGAATGTGAACCGAGTAGCCCGCAGTCTCAAGAAGCCGAAGGGCCGCGCGCACGTTCTCCGTTTCATAGAACCCATTGAAGGTGTCAACCCACAGCACCACGGGTTTTTTGGCTGAGAAAAGATCAGCCTCACTCACACCCTCGCACTGACGCCAGGCCGTGTCGCGCCGCCAATGTGGGAGTTCACGACGCGCAGCAAAGCCGGCAAGGCTCTGCATCAGGGAAGCCAAAAACGGCAGTCGATTTCTCAGATTGAGCACGGCGCCCAAGAGGGGGATGGCCGACACCCAGTGTCCATAGATGGGGAGCCAGGCGATGAGTTGATCCCGAAGCGAGTGGCCATGAACTCGGCGGTGATGCGCGGTGGCCTCGATCTTCATCTTGGCCATATCAACGCCCGTGGGACATTCACGGCGACACCCCTTACAACTCACGCAGAGATCGAGTGCCTCCTTCACCGCCTGAGATGCCACGCCGGAGTGATCGGGTCCCAACTGTCCAGAGAGCGCGAGCCGCAGGGTGTTGGCCCGCCCCCGCGTGAGGTGCTTTTCGTCTCGAGAGATTCGATAGCTTGGGCACATAGTGCCCGCATCGAACTTACGACAGTGGCCATTGTTGTTACACATCTCAACGGCCTTCGCAAAACCTTGCGCCGGATCACCGCCTGTTCCGGGGGCTGAGGTCTGCTCCGTAACCGGGTCGTTCTGTACATCCCAGGAGGACCAGTCGAGGACGGTCTGAATGGGGATGACCCGATAGGTCGGCGCAAACCGAAAGAGGCCTGCGTCATCCATCTTGGGAGGGTTCACGATCTTGCCGGGATTGAAGAGGTTGTGCGGGTCAAAGGCCGCCTTCATCTCCGAAAACGCCTGCGTCAGCTTCGAACCAAACTGCCAAGAGATCCACTCTCCTCTGCAGATGCCATCTCCGTGCTCACCGCTAAACGCACCCTTGTACTCACGAACAAACTCCGCTGCCTCCTGAGCCATCGCCCGCATCTTCTGGGCCCCATCGCGGCGCATGTCGAGAATGGGACGCACATGTAGCGTCCCGACAGAGGCATGCGCATACCAGGTTCCTCGGGAGCCATGACGCGCAAAGACTTCTGAGAGCCGCTGGGTGTAGTCAGCCAGATGCTCAAGCGGCACTGCACAGTCCTCAATAAAGCTCACGGGCTTTCCGTCGCCCTTGAGGCTCATCATGATGTTCAGGCCCGCCTTTCTCACCTCCCAGAGATTCTTCTGAGCACCCGCATCCAGCAGAGTCACAACAGAATCAGGGTGTCCCAGATCGGCCATCAACACCCCAAGATCTCTCACCTTTTTCTCGAGAGGCGCCCTCTCCTCGCCCGAGAATTCCACCAGCAGAATGGCCTCGGGCGTCTTGCCGTCAACGTCGATGAGCGCGGTCTCAATGACCGGCCGAAAGGCCGGGTTGCTCCGAGACAGGTCGATCATGGTTCGATCGACCAGCTCCACGGCAGTGGGGGCAAGCTTCACGATGTGCTGAGCGCTCTGCATGGCCTCATAAAAACTAGCGAAATTCACCACGCCCAGGGTCTTGTGACTGGGCAGAGGTGAGAGCGCCAGTCGGAGCCGCTTGAAGTAGGCCAGACTTCCCTCGCTTCCAACCAAGAGATGCGAAAGATTCACCGAGCCATCGGGGGTGTAAGGCCGCTCGCTCTGGTTGTGAAATATGTCGAGGTTGTAACCGCCCACACGGCGCATGACCTTTGGCCAATGGGCCTCCATCTCCGGGTCCAGGCGCCGAGCAAGCCCCTCTAAAAAGTCCGCCAACTGCTTTGCCCGACCCTGCGCCGAGCTCATCAGACCAAAGGAGGCAAGGTCTCCGTCGGCGAGCCAGGCATCAATCTCCAAAACGTTATGCACCATGTTCCCGTAGGCAAGAGATCGACTGCCACAAGAGTTGTTTCCGGCCATTCCGCCAATTGTGGCCTGCGCGGCCGTGGAAACATCGACTGGAAACCAGACGCCATGCTGTCGAAGCGCTGCGTTAAGGTGATCAAGCACCATGCCCGGCTGAACATCCACATAGCCTGCCTCTAGGTTGAATTCCTCCAAGGCTCGCAGGTGCTTGGTGTTGTCAATGACCAAGGCCTCGCCCGTGGTCTGACCACACTGGCTGGTCCCTCCGCCGCGAGCAAGAATAGGGATCTCCAACTCCGATGCAATCTCAATGGCAGCCACAACATCCTCAGAGTGCTTGGGCACCAGGACGGCAATTGGCATGGCCTGATAGATCGACGCATCGGTGGCGTATCGACCTCGGCTCGCTGCATCCGAATAGACCTCCCCGCTGGTGTAGCGAGAGAGCCGCTCAGCGAGGAGGGGGGTGCGGGTGGCGGGGGGACGGGGGGCGGGAGACACCTGATGACTATAGAGGAAGGTTTCGAATTAGACTCCGTGGGAAAACCTGCCCTCGCTCACTGCGCCCCTATGCTCACACTCGATCACCACCCCTCCGGCCGCCACTTTCTGCATATTCCTGGCCCAAGCCCCGTGCCAGCTCGCGTCCTTCGGGCTATCAGTTTTCAGACCATCGATCATCGGGGCCCTGAATTCGGGCAACTCGGACTCTCGCTGCTGAGCTCCATTCAGAAGATCTTCAAAACGAAACACCCCGTCATCATCTATCCCAGCTCGGGTACGGGCGCATGGGAGGCGGCCCTCGTCAACACCCTTTCGCCCGGTGATCACGTTCTCATGTACGAGACTGGGCAGTTTGCAACCCTCTGGAAAAAACTTGCTGAGAGGCTGAACCTCAGCGCGGAATTTCTCGGACTGCCGGGTAGCGAAGGATGGCGTCTGGGCGTCGATGCCGGAAAGATCGGGGAGCGGCTGAGAGCAGATACCAGCCACTCCATCAAAGCGGTCTGCGTGGTTCACAACGAAACGTCTACGGGTGTGACGTCGAATATTGCTGCTGTTCGTCAGGCGATGGATGGGGCCAAGCACCCCGCCCTTCTCATGGTCGACACCATCTCGGGGCTGGCCTCTGCAGACTTCCGTCACGACGAGTGGGGTGTTGATGTGACAGTCAGCGGATCGCAAAAGGGTCTCATGCTCCCCCCGGGACTAGGCTTTAACGCACTGTCTCCCAGAGCCATCGAGGCAAGTAAGACCGCCGCACTGCCCAAGGCCTTCTGGGCCTGGGACGAAATCCTCGAGTCCAATACATTGGGTTTCTGGCCGTCCACACCAGCCACGAATCTGCTTTATGGCCTGCACGAGTCGATGGACATGATTCTCTCGGAGGGGCTCGATCAGGTCTTCGCCAGACACCAACGCTTAGCGGCAGCCTGCCGAGCCGCGGTGAGCGCCTGGGGGCTCGAGATCCAGTGCAAAGACCCGTCGGTCTACTCCCCTGTGCTCACTGGTGTCGTCACGCCCGAAGGGGTGGATGCCGATCAGCTTCGCAAGCTCATTCTTGACCGTTACAACCTGTCGCTAGGCACAGGACTCGGAAAGGTCAAGGGCCGAATGTTCCGAATCGGGCACCTTGGCGACTGCAACGAACTCTCCTTACTCGCGGCACTGAGTGGCTGCGAGATGGGCATGAGAGCCTTCGGGATAAAACTCAAGGGAAGTGGCGTGCTCGCAGCACAGGAGGCGCTTCAGTAGATCCCCTGAAGGCCCCCAAATAGCCCCTTGGGTGATACCATTGGGGCTAGACGCATGACACGAATCGCTGGGCTTTCGGGCCGCCTCTTCAGCCGAGCCACACCGTTCGCCATTCTGGTGGGGCTCCTTGTCCCCCTCAGTTTTCCCGCCCAAGCCCTCGTTGCAAACCCAGCCGCCACGAATAAAGCTCAGTTACTGGAGCTCATCGAAAATGGCCGAGCCGACGCGGCGCGTCAGCAGCTGGAGGCTGCACTGGCCGCTGACCCCGGCAATCTTGGTATTGCCAACAGCCTCGCTGCCCTGCTCACGGGCCTTGGCAAATCCGAGGATGGACGCAGGGTTCTTGAGAATGCGCTTCTGGCCAACCCAGAGTCGGCCGCTGCTTTCAAAAACCTCCGAGAGTTAGCGGCTCAGCAATTCGCAGAGTCTTACGCCAAAGCCCTCGGTCAAAAAGCGCAGAGCAAACAGCCCGTGATTGAGGCCAGCCCCATCAGCATCGATGAGGTGAAGAAGGCCCAATCTATCGCCATCGCTCGGGCAGAGGCCAAAGCCAAGGCCGAAGCGCAGGCCAAAGCCAAGGCAGAGGCCCTGGCTCGGGCAGAGGCCCGCAGCAAGCCGGACGCATCGAAGTCGAAGGCGACCGAGGCCGAACCAGCAGTGGCCGCAAAGCCCGACACCATCCCCACCTCTCTTCAGGCCTGGGCCCAGAGTTGGGCGGAGCAGGACTTCGAGCGCTACGCAAGTTTTTATGCCGAGAGCTTTAGCTCCGAGGGGTACAGCTCTCGCGAAGCCTGGCTTGCCTTTAGAAAGCCCCGCATCTTAAATAAGGGCAAGATCGTGATCCGTATCTCCGGTGTTGCGGTTCGCGCCATCGAGGGTGGTCGGCAGGAGGTGAAGTTTAGCCAGCGGTATGAATCGGGCTCCCTGAAGGTGAACTCTCGGAAGACGCAGATCTGGGTTTTAGAAAACAAGTCATGGCGAATCCAAAGCGAGAAGAACTAAACAGCCGCACTTCGCGCCCAGCTACCCTGCTGTGTGTGGCAGCCCTTCTTGCCTCTTCCTCAGCCCTTTCGCAGAGTGCCTCAAAGCCCCCGCCCGATCCGCTCATTCGCTCGGCCGTTGAGCACAGCCTTGGGGGTGCTCCCGGACAGGCCGCGAGCGCTGCGGCGCAGGCCAGCCAGATTGAGCCAAGCTCGCGGCTGGCTCATTTCTTAAAAGCGCAGTCTGTGCTGGCGCTCGCAGGCGCGAGCCCTAAGTTTCGAAGTGCGGATGAGGACCTTCTGGCCGAGGCCAGTGTTCGTCTCTTTACGCCCCCAGCAGGCTCGCTGCCCCGCAATCTCATTCGGCTCAATGATGGCCCCGAACTGGGTCCCTACACCCTGCTTGCGGATCTCTCCGTGTCGCGAATTTATGTCTTCCGATCAGAGAGGGGCCGTCCCATTCTCGTAGACGAGTTCTACACAACGCTCGGACTCTCCGGTGCGCCGAAGGTGAAGGAGGGTGACCGCAAGACCCCCATCGGTGCATACCGGCTGGTCAAGGAAATTCATAACCCCCGAAGAGACGGTTTTCTCGGGCGTCTGGCCATCACCCTGGACTACCCCAATGGCGAAGATCGAAGGGCCCACAGAACAGGCAGTGGCATCTGGATTCATGGTGTGCCTGAGGACGTCCACGTTCGTCCGCCCAAGGCCTCCGACGGCTGCCTGGCCATCGCAAACAAGGACATGGATCGCATCAAACGTTATGTGGCCTTCGGCCGCACGCAGATCATCATCGCGCCCACGGTGCAGTGGATGACGCCGAGCGACTGGGAGCTTCACTCCAGCGCCCTCATCTCCAAGCTCAAGGCCCAAGATCGTGCCTCCGCAGCCGGGGCCATCTTCGAGGTCTCCTCCGACCGCCCCGTGGTGTCTGTTCGAGCCTCAAGCCAAGGTCTTCAACGAATTTTCTGGGCGCAGCAACCGAAGGGGCTGCGTCCGCTTCTCACCGAGGAACTCTAAGTGACAAGCGACTCCGAACTGCGACCCGACGGCCAGGAGCTGCCCGATGTCAGGCGCCGTGCGGGATGGTTCATTCTTGCGGCCTCTCTTGTGGGAATCGGTCTTGTGCTGTGGCAGATGAGTCGCCAAGAGCCCGCCTCGAGCAAGGTGACCACGACACCCAGCATCGAGGCCGCACCCCCGCTCTGGACACCTCGAGTTGCCGATCAACGAGAGGGTCCTCCGGCGACCACCCCATCGACTCCGGCTGTGGCCACTCCGTCTACCCCTGCTGTGGCCAGCCTGTCTGCCCAGCAAGTTCAGGCTGCCATCGATGAATGGTCGGTGGCCTGGTCCTCGCGAAACGCCGACACCTATCTCGCTTTCTATGCCCCAGAGTTTGCAAACCGAGAGGGATTCGCTCGGCAGAAACGTTCTGTGATGGGCCGAGCAAAATCAATTGAAGTCACCGTGAGCGAACTCTCGCTTTCAACCCTCTCGGATGGTCGGGTATCTGCTGAATTCACCCAACGCTACCAGTCCGACACCTTTCATAGCACGGATAAAAAACGTCAGGTTTGGGCGCTCGTAAAAGGGCGTCCACAGATCGTCTCCGAAGCCACTCGCGACTAGGGGAATCCCTCTGAAAGGCGCGCAGAGCTTAAGAATTATGCGATCCTGCGCCCTGCTTCAACTATTCGGAGACCCATCATGAAACGTCGTTTTTCTCTGGCCGCATTGTTAGCGCTGGCCTGCCTTGCCCCTCTCGCTGTCCAAGCCGCCTACCCCGAGCGCTCCATCACGATGCTCGTGCCGTTTGCCCCAGGACCCACCGACACCGTTGGCCGCGCCATCGCAGCAGCCATGGAGAAGACCCTTGGTCAACCTATCGTGGTCGAAAATAAACCCAGCGCCGGAGGCATCCTCGCTCCCTCCGAAGTTGCACGTGCAACACCCGATGGCTACAAAATTCTCATCCATCACATCGGCATGGCCACAACCCCGGCTCTCTACCGAAAGCTGGCCTTCAACCCGCTTAATGACTTCGAGTACATCGGGCTCATTAACTCCGTGCCCATGACCATCATTGCGCGGCCGAACTTTCCCGCGAAGAACCTCTCCGAGATGGTCAACTACGTGAAGGCCAACTCCCAAAAGATCAACCTCGCCCACGCGGGTCTCGGTGCAGCATCTCACCTTTGTGGCCTCATGTTTCAGGCCGCAATCAACACGCCGCTCACCACCGTGCCTTACAAGGGAACGGGTCCCGCCCTCACCGACCTCATGGGTGGACAGACAGACATCATGTGCGACCAGACCACCAACACCATTCCGCAGATCATCGGTGGGAAGGTAAAGGCCTACGCAACCACCACTGAGCAGCGTCTGCCTCAAATCAAGGACGTGCCCACCGCCAACGAGGCGGGCCTCAAGGGATTCGAGCTGGGCATCTGGCATGGCCTTTACGCTCCCAAAGGAACGCCGCCCGAGATCGTTGCTAAGCTTAATGCAGCGCTGAAAGCCGGACTCAAGGACGAGGGCTTTCGCAAGCGGATGGCCGATCTGGGCTCAACTGTCTATCCCGAGGCGATGCAATCGCCTGCTGCGCACAAGAAGCTCGTAGAGGCCGAGACGGAGAAGTGGGGCAAGCTCATCCGCGCAAAGGGTGAGTTCGCGGACTAAAGCTCTAAGGGGACGAACGCTCTGAGCTTTCGTCCCCACCGAGGCGCGCAAGTCGCGCCCCGTCAGCCCTGTTTCGCCAAGAGCCATCCCTGCACAAGCCCGAGAACTCGACCACTCTGCCCGGGCGGAACGCTCCGCAAGAGCGCCTGCAGCACTGGAAGCGCCATCACCGCATCCTGAGAATCGCCAAGCGTTTTTTGAGCGCGCGCAGCCTTTCTTTGTTGACGCCGAGCCTCGCTTCCCATGCCCAGACCCTCCAGCCAAGAGGATGCGTACCGGAGCGCTTTATAGGCAAGACGTAATTCATGGCGATACTCAGGGGACTGATCGGCGAGGAGTTTTCTCTGGCGAACGCGCCTGACCAAGCGCTTGAGCTGCATCTGTGCAAACGAGCGAGCGTCTGCCTCTTCGAGCGCCGGCAAAGATGCGCAGGCCTGCAGCCCGAGACGCGCCAAGAACGCTTGAGCACGCACACTTTTGAGTTGAGCGCGCAGATCCACTCTGCACCGGTCTCGCTCATCAGCGAGGAGGGCAAGTGCCATGGCCAGATCTTGATCACTGGGTAGTTTCACCATGAGGGGCTCAAGAGTATCCAGAGCCACAACATCACGATCGCGAAGCGGGCCTGCAACTCCCGCAATCCACTTGGCATCCAAAGCCAGCTGCTGCCAGTCACTGGAGCTCAGGCTGGGGAGCACCATCTTCAGCACGCTTCGAAGCCTGCGCGCCGCCACTCGAAGCTGGTGAGGACCTTCCGCATCCTCGCTCTCAAGAACCATCCAGATGCTTCGAGAGAGGTCGCTCGAAGCTTGGGACAGGGCCAGCCGCAGCGCGGCGGCAAGGCTCTCCGAGTCCTTCATATTGGACGATTGAGGCGGAACGACGCTGGGGTCTTGTGCCCAAACGAGTCCGTAGCCCCGCTCAGCCTTTGATCTGGGCTCCAGCAGAGGCCCCTCTCCCATCCAAGAGAGCAGATCGAGCGCAAATTGCCAAAGTGCCGCCGGCTGCCCCTCCTTCAGTTCCAATTCACACTCTGAAACGTCTCGAGAACGACCATCCGAGAGGCAGACCTCACCGAGGTCAAGCGAGACCTCCACCACGCTTCCCTGGTGACTCACAAGCCAGGACCGACGACGCACACGCGTCTCAAAAACGGGCGCCAAGCTCGGAAAGAGTGTGGTGAGTGCAAGCTTTGCGCGACCCCCGCGTGGATCGAGGATGTACGCCCCGGCGAGACCCGCCTCGGAGAGCATGGGAACGGCGCTTGCCGAACGCGAGGCGAGGGTCTGATTGAGCTCCGATCGATCCGTCGTGCTCAGTGCAAGCTTGAGCGTCTGCACCCAAGCACCAGATTCGCGTCGCACCCGCAGGCCCGCGCCGGCCCGGCAGAGGTGGCCCTGCGGGGTGTCGAAGTAGATTGCCCGAAGCTGCTGTCGACGACTGGGGTGCCCATTCAGGAGCGGCCAGGCGGACAGCCTTGCCGCACATGCGTCGGGGAGATGAAGACAGATCTCTGTCTCAACGGTCATGCCTTATGACCCTCCAAAAGAAAAAACCCAGGGCACAGGACCCTGGGTTTTGTGTCAAGCCGCGGGAGGCTTACTTCTTCTTGTTGACCGCGTCCTTGAACGCCTTACCAGCCGTGAATTTCACGGTCTTGGAGGCGGCAATCTTGATGGCCTCACCGGTACGGGGGTTCCGACCGGTGCGCGCGGCGCGCTTGCCAGATCCGAAGGTGCCAAAGCCAACGAGCTGGACGGAGTCGCCCTTCGCAACAGCTTTAACAATGGTGTGGATGATGGTGCCAATGACTTCGTCCGTCTTGGACTTGGAAAGATCGGTGGCGGCCGCTACGGCTTCGACGAGTTCTGCTTTGTTCATGGTCCCTCTTGTTATGGGAGTGGTGATGGAACCGAGAGTGTATCAATGCTTTGGTGTCACCGTGCAAGTGCGTGTTGTCCCTAATGCGTCTCTGGCAAGATCCTCGCATGACTGATGCACCTCTCAAGTCGGATCAGGGTCCGCGTGGCACGCATATTCGCAGTTTTGTTCGGCGCCAAGGAAAGATCACGCAGGGCCAGCGGCGCGCGCTCGAGAGGCTCTCTGGGCCTTGGGTTGCACCCTTCTGGGGCGAGCCGATCTCGCTGTCTGACCTATTCAAGAACGACCGAGCCGTGGTCCTGGAGATTGGGTTTGGCATGGGTGAGACCACAGCCACCATCGCGCAGCGTAACCCGCAACTCAACTTCTTAGGGCTTGAGGTCTATCCCGCTGGTGTGGGGGCGCTGCTGCAGAGAATTGAGGCAGAGCACATTTCAAACATAAAAATCATCCAGCACGATGCGGTAGACGTGGTTCGAAAAGGCCTGCCGCTTGAGTCCCTTCAGGGGATTCATCTCTTTTTCCCAGACCCCTGGCCGAAGAAGAAGCACCATAAGAGGCGACTCATCCAGCCGGGCTTTGCTCACGACCTCGCTCAGCGCATTGTGAAGGGGGGCTATCTCCATTGCGCAACCGACTGGCCAGACTATGCGCAACAGATGCTCGATGTGCTCTCGGCAGAACCCCTACTCGAAAACCGCGCCCAAGCGGGTGGATTCTGTGAGCGGCCCCCGTGGCGGCCCCAGACTAAGTTTGAGGCGCGAGGTCTGCGACTCGGAAACCCAGTTGCAGACTTGGTCTTCGTTCGCAAAACCGAGGCTTAAGGGGTCCAATCGAGCCAGCCCGCCTGCCAGGTGAGCAACACGACCAAGCCGAACACGATGCGGTAGTAGGCAAAGCCCACAAAACTGTGCGAGCTCACAAATCGCAAAAACCAGCGCACCACCACCATCGCACTCACGAAGGCGGTGGCCAGTCCGATGAGAAACATTCCCAGGTCCTCAGCCTGTAGCAGGTGCCATTGCTTGAAAAGACTATAGGCGCCGGCAGCAAGCAGGGTAGGCACAGCCAAGAAAAAAGAGAACTCGGTGGCAGTCTGCCGAGACAGGCCAAAGAGCATGCCGCCGATGATGGTGGCACCCGAGCGGCTCGTGCCTGGAATCAGGGCCACCGCCTGCGCGAGCCCAACCTTGAGAGCATCCCTCCAGGTCATCGCATCAACGTGATTAACACGGAATGTCTGGGCGGGTCTTCTCTCCACCCAGATCATCACAAGCCCACCAACGATGAAGGCTAAGGCCACCGGCACGGGAGAAAAAAGATAGGCCTTGATCTGTTTGGAGAACAGAAGGCCCAGAAGGGCTGCAGGCACAAATGCAACGCACAGGTTAAGCAGCAGAGCACGAGAGGCGGCATCGCCCTTCGTGATGCCAACTGCCTGAAAAAAACGAACACGGTAAATCCAGACGATGGCCAGCATGGCACCAGTCTGAATGGCAATGTCAAAGACCTTAGCGCGCTCGTCGTCAAACCCAAGCGCCCACCCCGCCAAAATGAGATGCCCAGTAGATGAAACAGGAAGGAATTCGGTCACCCCTTCGACCAGGCCCATCAGGAGCGCCTTCACCTCAATGGGCAGGCTGGCCAGCCCCAGTAGAATGTCCGTCATAGGTGTGAATCATACGGGCTGCATCATCGGCTCTTTGCACCGATCCGGAGAACGCTCATGTCCCTTGACTCAACGATCTTCTCAAGCGCACACCTCGAGCAGGCGCGTGCGAACGCTATCGCCCAACAGATTCGTCCCTGGGATGTGCTCGATCCTAGGGTGCTTGATGTACTCACCCAGGTTCGCCGCGAGATCTTTGTCCCCGAGGCCCACCGGGCACTCACCTTTGTCGATATGGAGATTCCCCTCCCCGAGGGGCAGTGCATGCTTTCACCCAAGGTCGAGGCGCGACTGCTCCAAGAGGCCGACCTCAAGCCGAGCGATGAGGTGCTAGAGATTGGCGCGGGATCGGGCCATATGGCCGCCCTGCTCTCTCACCTGAGTCAGTCCGTCATCACCGTTGAAAAGTATCCCAGCCTCGTTCAGTTCGCGCTCTCCAACCTCTCAAAGGCAGGCATTGGCAACGTCACAGTCATCGAAGGCAATGGCCTCTCTCTCGATGCCTCTGCCGCCCCTCGGCTCTTTGACGTCATCGTGGTCTCAGGTGGCCTTGCCCGCGCGCCCGAGGGCCTTCTAAATCAGCTCAAGCCCGGCGGCCGGCTGCTTGCAATTGTTGGTTCAGCCCCAGTCATGCAGGCACTCCTTCTCGAGAAGAGGGGTTCGAGCGTGCTCAAACGCGGGCTTTTTGAGACCATGGTGCCCATGCTCGAGGATGCGCCCGTGGTGTCCACTTTTCAGTTCTAACAGCCGAAGGTCTTCATGCCCCCTCTTAGCCGTCTCTCCGTCCTTCTCACCCTCGCCTGGGCCGCCTCACCTGCCCTCTCCCAGACCCTCACCCTAGAAGACGCGCTAAACAAAGCGCTCAGGGGAGACCCCACCTACCTCGCATCCGAGAAAACGCTGGAGGCGGGCAGAGAAGCAAGGCCCCAGGGCGTGGCAGGCATCCTGCCCACCATCTCAGGCTCGGCCACCCGATATCAGCGGGACTACACGGGCGGCACCTACGCGGGAACCACCCTCACCCCCAAGACCTTTGCCGTATCGCTTAGCCAACCCATCTTCAACCTGTCGCTTTTGCGCAAGGCCCAGCAGGGGACCCAGAAGGTGGCCTCTGCAGAAGCCACCTTCACCAAGGCTCGGCAAGACACCTTTATTCGGGTGGCCGCAGCGTACTTCGATGTGCTCTCAGCCCAGGACGACCTGAGCAGCGCGCAGGCGGAGAAAAAGGCCATTGCCGAGCAGCTCGAGCAGGCCAAGCGCAGCTTTGAGGTTGGAACCGCCACGATTACCGATCAGCAAGAGGCCCAGGCGCGCTTTGACCTCATCCTCGCCAACGAAATCAAAGCCCAGAACACGCTCGACGTGAATCGACACGCCCTCTCCCTCATTGTTCGGGAGACGGTCTCCGGTCCGCTCAAGAGTATTCAAAAGAGCATCCCCATTCCTCGCCCCGAGCCCCTCGATCCCTTGGCCTGGGTCGATCAGGCCCGCAGCAGCAACCCGTCTGTGCGCAAGGCGGAGGCCGATCTTGAGACTGCTCGCCTTCAAGTGGGTGCGCAGTTCGCCGGCCACCTCCCCAGCCTCAATCTTGTCGCGAACAGAACCGTTGCTCGTGACGCCAGCACCACCGCCGCCGCTGCTGACTACGAGTACAACTACGTGGGCGTGGAACTCTCCATCCCAATCTTTGCAGGGGGTCTCGTCACCTCTCAGGTTCGGGAGGCGGCCGCCCTGCGGTCAAAGGCCGAACTCGACCTCGAGGCCGCGCGGCTGAGCGCAGAGCAAGAGGCTCGTAGTGCCTACCTCAACGTGCTGGCTGGACTTGCGCAGGTGAGCGCCTACGAGGCAGCCGAGAAGTCGAGCCAGCTCGCGCTCGATTCCAATAAGCTCGGCTACGAGGTGGGTGTGCGAATCAATATCGACATCCTCAACTCTCAGCAGCAGCTCTTCACGGCCAAGAGAAATCTCTCAAAGGCTCGCTATGACGTGCTTCTCGCGAGCCTCAAGTTGAAAGCCGCAGTAGGAGCGCTCAGTCTTGCTGACGTTCAGGCCGTAAGCCAGCTTATGGCCAAGGCCTCCGACTAGCCTGCCCCGACCGAGAGAAGCCGATCGAGTGCGCGTAGCGTGCGGGCACTCGCCCCTTGGTGGGTCACCGCAAAGTCCTTTGCTGCCGAGCACGCGCGCTCGTAGGCCTTCGCATCTTCCATAAGAAGCTGCGCTGAGCCATAAAACTCGGCCACCGAACCCACCTCAAAGCCAGCGCCACAGTCTCGGAGTTCACGGGCGATGGCCTGAAAGTTAAACATCGCGGGCCCAAAAAAGACAGGGCGACCCTGGGCGCAAGCTTCAATTGGGTTCTGCCCCCCAAGCGGCAAGAGACTCCCCCCGATCAGCGCCAGGTCACTTGCAGCCACGTAAGCAGACATCTCGCCCAGAGAGTCCCCAATGAGGCACTCCACCTCCGCATTCAGCACCAGATCTTGCGATCTCTGCGCGGTCTTTAGTCCGGCCGTCCTCGCCAGATCTGCAACGCGCTCAAACCGCTGAGGGTGACGGGGCACCACCAAGAGCAGGGCCCCGCGCGGACGCACGAGCTGCCAGGAGCGAAAGAGCTCAATCTCCTCATCGTCTCGGCTGCTGATGACCAGCCAGACCCACCGATGAGGCCAGGCAGCTCGCCACTCTCGGCCGAGGTCTGCCAGGGCAACCGAAGTCTCCACGTCAAACTTGAGGCTTCCAGTCAGTTCAAGCGCACCCGCGTAGCCATTGGCCATGAATCGCTGCGCATCCGCATGGGTCTGGGCCAAGACCAGTGACAGAGCGCCCAAGGCCGGCCGTGCAAGGCTCGAGAAGCGTCGCAGTGAGCGGGCAGATCGATGAGAGAGCCTGGCATTGATAAGGGCCATGGGAATGCCACGCGAGCGAGCCTGAGCGAGCAGGTTGGGCCAGAGCTCAGTCTCCATGAGCAGGCCAAGCGAGGGCCTTGCCCATCGCAGAAAACGCGCATTGGCCCAGGGCAAGTCGTAGGGGAGGTAGGCCTGCACAAACACCTCGGGCGACTCATCACCAAAGAGGGCCACACCGGTCTGGCGACCCGTGGGGGTGGTGTGTGTGAGCAGCACGCGAACCTTTCCACTGGCCAGCCAGGCCTTAATTAGAGGCTGGGCCGCGTGGGTCTCTCCCACCGAGACAGCATGAAGCCAGATGACGGGCCGGTCGAGCTGAGAAAACGCATAGGGCCCCGCATGCCTCGGGACGCCTAGAAAGCGCTCCCCCCAGTGCTGCCAGTAGGCAGGCTGTCGGCGCGCGCGCCAGGCGAGATAAGTCGCCAGCAGGGGCAGCAGCAGGGTTCCGAGGACCGTGTAGGCAGCCCGCAGAAGCCCACTTAAAAAAGAGTGTCTCTCTGCTGCTGCGCTTATCCGCGCTCGAGTCATCAGAGAAGTCCCCAGCGACGGGCCTGCGCAAGGACGCGATCGGCAAAGATCTCATCGCCTTCGATGGTGTGAGACTTCACGGCCCAGTCCAGGCCATATCGGCCAGAGGGTGTTCCCGTGAGAACACCAATCGTCGGGCGCCCAAGGGCGGCTGCCCAGTGCGTGAGCCCCGTATCAAGGCCTACGACCAACTGCGCATGCTGGATGATGGCGGCCATCTCCGTCAGCGAGCAGGCCGGAAGGGCAACGCCTCCCGTGGTCTCTGCCAGCGCCCGCGCACGAACGCGCTCCATCTCATTGCCCGCCGGAAAGAGCGGCACCCAGCCGAGCTCGGCCATGGTCTTGCCCAGCGCCTGCCAATGCACCTCGGGCCAGAGCTTCTCTGGCCGACTCGTGTTGTGCACCAGGAGAACCCAGCGCGAGGCCGACTCTGGGTCCTGACCCATGCGCGAGCAGAGCGCCTTGAAGGACGTTCCCAGCATGGCCGCAGCCAGGTGATGGCCGGTCACGGGTCGATGCCGAAGTTCATAGCCCAGGGCAGTCGAGAAAAGCGTTCGAAGCCGCTCAACCGCGTGTACCTCGGGGGGGCTGTGAACCGTCTGTCCGGCCGCAAGACTCGCCAGAGGCTCTCGGGCGCTCGCCCAGTTAAAACACCAGCGCCGCCGGCGAGCAACGCCAGAGCGAAGAGAGAGGACCGCGCTTTTGATGAGGCCCTGCGCATCAATGACGAGGTCGTAGGGCTCCTCCACACGCCGAAAGCGATGGATGGCCGCCGATAACTCCTCCCGAACCGCGGGATCGCGATAGCGACCCTTCCATCTGCGAAAGGCAACCGGAAAGACGCGATCCACGCCCGGATAGAGCTCGGGAATCTCGACAAAAGTCTCCTCGGCCACCCAGTCCACAGAAAGATTCGGCACCGCATGCTTGGCCTCAGCGACTGCCGATAAGCAGTGCACCAGATCCCCCATCGAGCTGGTCTTGATAACGAGCAGTCGGGGCATAGGCCCCCTCAGAAGGGGAGAGTCGCCTGAGGCATGACGGCCAGAAG
>Ga0214923_10001566_pt1 | contig 32359 bp, 27 predicted proteins | sample LL1510_MetaG_FD_177993 | JGI IMG/M metagenome (GOLD analysis project Ga0214923, IMG submission 177993) | Freshwater microbial communities from Lake Lanier, Atlanta, Georgia, United States - LL-1510 | ecosystem: Environmental > Aquatic > Freshwater > Lake | place: USA: Georgia | collected...
GCGGCAGCACCACCCGCACCAGCCCCAGCACCGCCGGCGGCGCCACCAGCACCACCCCCAGCGCCGCTACCTGCAGCAGAGCCGGAACTTGAGCTTGAACCACCTTGCGCCTGGGTGTGGCCTGTCAGCGGCAAAAATGCCAGGGAAGCGGACAAGAGAAGAGATGCAATATTGGTCAGTTTCATGATCAAAGGGCTTTCATTGAAGATTGGAATGGAAATTGGACGAAATGATATGCCTAGGCGATCATTATTGGTCAACTCAAACCTTACTATAACAAAAAAATATTTTTCTTTCGCTCAACACAAGCCGGGACGTTGTTTTTTTTTAATTGAAATGCCAAGCAATAAGCATAAATATTTAATTTGTATCGTATCTGTTTTGAATGATGCGAATTTAATATTTTAATGACACCTAAGCGTGTGTTGGCGTGCCATTCAAAACAAATTTCATCGGTTACCTTTCCAAAGGCAGATTCATTAGAATCGAACATTCATCACAGGGGCATGTACGTGCAATGGTTTGTCGTTCACACCAAGCCGCGTCAAGAGCAGCGGGCCTTGGAAAATTTGCAACGCCAGGGCTTTGAGGCGTGGTTGCCCATGCTGACGGTGGAAAAACTGCGCCGAGGTCGGATTGACAAAGTGGTTGAACCCATGTTCAGCCGCTATTTGTTCATACAACTCGACAAAATCACCAGCAACTGGTCGCCCATTCGATCGACCTTGGGTGTGAGCAAATTGGTCACCTTTGGCAATCAACCTGCGGCTGTACCGCCAGAGATTGTGGATGCACTGCGCACTGCCCCCACACCACATCTGCCTGGCTATTTTTCTGCTGGGGATGCCGTGCGTTTCGTCGATGGCCCATTGTTGGGATTGGAGGGCTTGTTTGAAGCGCCCGACGGTGAAGCCCGGGCCATGATTTTCATCAATCTGTTGAGCCGTCCCCAGGTGGTCAGCGTTGACCTCAAGCAACTTGCGCCCGCCCGCCGCTGAACGGGTTCCAGCTGTGCCGCGCCACATTGCCATCATCATGGATGGCAATGGGCGCTGGGCCAAAAACCGCCACCTGCCGCGCACTTTGGGCCATGTCAAAGGGGCCAAAGTGGTGCGTCCCTTGGTCCAGGCCTGTACCGAACGGGGCATTTCCCACCTGACTTTGTTTGCCTTCAGCACCGAGAATTGGCGCCGCCCAGCCGAGGAGGTGAGCACCCTGATGGGTTTGTTTGTCCAGTACTTGGAGAAAGAAGTCAGCGACATGCAAAAACAAGGCGTGCGCTTTCAACTGATCGGCGAGCGCAGTGCTTTTGCGCAGAATTTGCAAGATTTGATCGCTCACGCCGAGCACTGCACCGCCCACAATTCAGGCATTCACCTCACTGTGGCGGCCAATTACGGTGGGCAATGGGATATTTTGAACGCCACCCGAGAGTGGCAACGCGCCCATCCATTGAAGGGCCTGGACCAACTCGATGCCCACAGCCTGTCCCCCTACCTGAGCATGGCCGGTGCGCCCGACCCCGATTTGCTCATCCGCACCGGCGGCGAATCGCGCATCAGCAATTTTTTGCTGTGGCAATGCGCCTACACCGAACTGTATTTCACCGACACCTTGTGGCCCGACTTCAATGCCAACTTGCTCGACGAGGCGTTGGACTGGTACCAAGGCCGCGTGCGTCGATTTGGACGCACCGATGAGCAAGTTTTGGGCGAGCCAATCAACACACCCATTGCTGCTTTGGTTCCCAGAACCTGAGCGGCAGTGGCCTTGAGCGCCCCATCTTTAAAATGCCCACATGAAAATCCAAGCCTTGTATTACCCATTCCGCGCCTTTGCTTTGACTTTTTTGCTGTCAACCCTGTATTGGAGCGTCTGCGCCCAATCGGGCCTGGCCAACAATTCAGCGAGTGGCGGCTTGGGCTCAGGCAGCACCCTGGGCACCCCCGGCGTTGCCGGTGGGGGCGCAGGTGCCGGCATGGGCAACCTGCCCGCAGCGCCGTGGCTGGGTAACGGACAGTCGCAACCCTCCGGGCTGATCCGGCCCATCACCCCTGAGCTTGGAGCGGGCAATCCCTACATCCTTCGCACGCCCTTGCCTGCGTTGCAAAAAACCGAATTCCAAGCCTTTGTCGAAGATGCCAGCGGCCAACGCCTGCCTCTGTTTGGCTACAACTTGTTTGAGGGCGGTGCCTACACCCCCGTGCAAAATGTCCCGGTCCCCGGCGACTATGTGTTGGGTGTGGGCGACGAAGTGCAGTTGCGGGTGTGGGGCAGCATCGATGCCGATTTGCGCTTGGTCATCGATCGCAATGGCCAGGTCAGCATTCCCAAAGCGGGCACCTTCACCTTGAGTGGCATCAAAGCGTCTGAGCTGAGCAATGTGTTGCGCTCGCAAATGAGCCGCTACTTCAACAACTTTCAGTTGACCGCCTCGTTGGGCCAATTGCGCAGCCTGCCGATTTTTGTGGTGGGGCAGGCGCGCAAGCCCGGTGCCTACACCTTGTCGAGCTTGTCCACCTTGATCAGCGCCTTGTTTGAAAGCGGCGGCCCTGCCGCCACAGGCAGTTTGCGCAACATCCAGTTGATTCGCGACAACAAAACCATTGTCCGTTTGGACTTGTACAAGTTCATCACCGAGGGCAACACCAGCGCCGACCAACGCTTGCTGCCCGGCGACGTGATCCTCATCCCTCCGGCCGGCCCCCGTGTCGCTTTATTGGGCCCGCTGGACAACCCGGCGATCTACGAACTGGCCCCGGGCGGCGAGGCCCTGGGCCGTTTGCTGGCCTATGCCGGCGGCACCAGCGCCATGACCAACACCAACAAGTTGGTGCTCGAGCGGCTGCAAACCGGCGCGGGCAACCAAGCCCCTCGCACCGTGGAAGAGCACAGCATGGATGCCAACGGATTGCAAACCGCTTTGCGCGATGGCGATGTGGTCACCTTGCTCAAACTTCGCATTGAATTTGACAATGCCGTCACCTTGCGCGGATCGGTGGCGCAACCCTTGCGCCACGCCTTCAAGCCGGGCATGCGGGTCAGCGACCTGATCCCCGATCGCCAAGCTTTGGTCGACCCAATTTACTACCGCCGCAAAAATGCCTTGGTGCAATTCGAGCGAACGCGCCCTGTGGGGCGCGAACAAGATTTCTACAACCAGAGTGGCTACACCGGTCGCCCCCAAGATCCCAGAAACCCAGAGGGGCTGCGTGCCACCGACCCCCGCAGCATGGGTGATGATCGCGGCAATGATGCCGCGAACGGCGACAACCGCCTTTCTCGCTCAGACCTGCGTTTGGGCGCAGCAGCGCAAAACGAATTTCGCTCCAGCGCCGACCGAGCACGCGGCATCGACAACCGCATGAGCGAAGAGCCGAGCGTACCGCTCACCCAGGTGAAAAACCTGTTCAACGAAATCAATTGGGATTACGCCGTCATCGAGCGCTTGGAGCCCCAGGCCCTCAAACCCACCGTGATTGCCTTTAACCTTCAAAAGGCAGTGGTCGAGCGCGACCCGGTGGCCAATGTTGAGCTCAAAGCCGGCGATGTGGTGACCGTGTTCAATGTCAAAGACATTCCTGTTCCGGCCAACCGCAGGTCCTTGTTTGTGCGCATTGGCGGTGAGGTGAATGCGCCGGGCATGTACCAAATTCAGCCGGGCGAAACCCTGTCTCAATTGCTGCGCCGCGCCGGCGGTGTCACTGCCAATGCCTATATTTACGGCACGGTGTTCACCCGCGAGAACACGCGCAAGCAGCAACAAATCAACCTCAACCAAGCCGTGCGCCGCTTTGAAGCCGAGATGACCGGCCAATCTGCGGCCTTGCTGCAAAACACCCAAGACACCGACAAAGCAGCTCTGCTGGCCCAAACCCAAGCCGCGCAACGGCAAATGCTGGCCAAGCTGCAAACCTTGGAGGCCAGTGGCCGCATTTCATTGGAGATCGACCCGCTCCGGCCCGCCTTGCCCGACTTGCCCCTGGAGGATGGCGACCAAATCACCATCCCTGAGCGATCTGGCTTTGTCAGCGTGTTTGGGGCGGTTTTATCGGAGTCCAGCTTTTTGCAGCGCAACAATTCCAGTGTGCGTGATTACCTGTTGCGCGCAGGTTTGACCCGCGATGCCGACGATAACGCCGTCATGGTCTTGCGCGCTGACGGCTCGGTGGAAAGCGATGCGGGGCGTTGGTTCTCCAGCTTGGCCGGTGGCGTGATGACCAGGCCTTTGTACCCGGGTGATGCGATTTTTGTACCCGAAAAATTGGACCGGCGCACTGGCTATGTCCAATTCATCAGCGCTGCCAAAGACTGGACCCAACTCATCTACCAGTTGGGCATTGGTGCAGCGGCCTTGAAAACACTTCGCCAGTGAGATCGCACGCATGAACGACCACACCCAGTCTGGCGCTTCGCCCTTGGCCGACGAAGACGAGATCAGCTTGCTCGACCTGGCCACCGCCTTGGGCGAAGAAAAGAAAACCCTGTTTGCCATTCCCCTGATCACCACGGTGGTGGCGGTGGTGGTGAGCTTGCTCATGACCCCCATCTTCACCGCCAAAACCGTGGTCATGCCACCGCAGCAACAACAAGGCGGCGCAGCGGCCGCGGCCTTGGCCAGCTTGGGTGGCTTGGGTGCTTTGGCCGGCTTGGGCGGGGGGGGTGGCTTTAAAAGCCAAGACGAGATGTACATCGCATTTCTGGGCAGCGAAGGCCTGCAAAACCGCCTGATCGCAGACCTTCAGTTGCAAGAGCGCTATGAGGCCAAAACGCTGACCGACACCCGCGTGGCCCTCAAAGGCCAGGTGCGCATCACCGCAGACAAGAAGTCTGGTTTGCTCAACATCGAAGCCGACGACAAAGACCCGGTGTTTGCCGCCGAACTGGCCAATCGCCATGTGCAGGCTTTGCATGCCATGCTGGGCCGCCTGGCAGTGACAGAGGCCCAGCAAAGACGGGTTTTTTACGAGCAACAAATTCAGCAAACCCAGGACAAGCTGGCCCAGGTCGAGGCGGCTTTTCGGGCGGCCAAAGACAAGTCGGGCATGCAAGTCACCGCTGTGTTGGCCGAGACCGGTGTGCGTGCCAGCGCAGAGTTGCGCAGCCAAATTGCCGCCCGGGAGGTGCAATTGCAAGCCATGAGCCGCTTTGCCACCGCCCAAAACCCGGAGTCCCAGCGCATCGCCAGCGAACTGGCGGCTTTGCGGGCCCAATTGAGCAAAACCGAACTTGGCTCGGGCGAAAGCAAGGCCTCGGCCAGCCCCTTGCACCAAGAAGCGGTCAAGTCCTATCGCGACGTGAAAGTGCAAGAAGCCATGCTTGAAGTGTTGATCCGACAGTACGAGTTGGCCCGGGTCGACGAAGCCAAGGAGGGTCCGCTGCTGCAGCAAGTCGATGTGGCCACGCCGCCTGAGCGCAAGTCCAAACCCAAGCGTGCCATCATTGTGTTGGTGGCGGCCTTTGCCGGTTTGTTCTTGGGGGTCTTGGTGGCCTTTGTGCGGCGCGCTTGGCGCAAAGCCCAAACCAACCCCGAGTCGGCCGGCCAATGGCTGGCCATGAAAAAAGCCTGGGCTTGGCGCGGTTGATAGCCCAAGGGCCTGCGGCTGTTGCGGCCTGAGGTCGCCCAACTGGGCTACAGTGCAGACCTGCTTTGACTGGAGAATCCCATGGCCCGCACCGCTGCCCCCGCCCATGACCCCGACACATTGAAGGACCACATTCGGGACTCGGCCAACCACATTTGGCTCGCCGGTTTGGGCGCGTTTGCCAAAGCCCAGCAAGAAGGGGGCAAGGTGTTTGAGTCGCTGATCAAAGACGGCCTGCAATTGCAGCGACAAACCCAGCAAGTGGCCGAAGAAAAAATCGCCCAAGCCACCCACACCATGAACACCTTGGCCAGCCAATTCACCGAGCGCGCCAGCGGTTCTTGGGATCGGTTGGAAACCTTGTTCGAGCAACGCGTGGCCAAAGCCCTTCAGCGATTGGACTGGCCTTCGCCACAAGAGGTGGCAACCCTGCATGCACGCATCACGGCCTTGGAAGAGGCCTTGGCCCAGCGCAAACCGGGTAAAACCTCTGCCAGCGCCCAAAGCACCGCAGCCAAAAACACCTCGGTAAAAACCAGCACCGCCCGACAGTCAAACGCCAAACGGGTCGGCCCACAAACCAGCACCCTGATCAAGACCAACCCAAGCGCCCCCAAAGCGCCGAGCGCACCCCGGGCCGCCAGACCCCGAGCAGGCGGCACCAAGCGCTGAGCCTTTGCCTGCCAGCCCAAGGCCATGGTCAAAAAAGCACCCCGGCGAACCGCTGAGCGCATCATCGAGACCAGCCTGGCCTTGTTCAACCGCTTTGGCGAACCCAATGTCTCAACCAACCTGATCTCGACCGAACTGCGCATCAGTCCGGGCAATCTGTACTACCACTTTCCGGCCAAAGACGAGCTGGTCAACGCCTTGTTCGACCGCTATTTGACGCAACTCAACCCCTTGCTCAATGCCGCCGCCGATGTGCACGATGTGGAAGACGCCTGGTTTTTCATCCATTCTTTGTTTGAGCAGTTGTGGGACCACCGTTTTTTGTACCGTGACCTCAACGACTTGATCAGCCGCAACCGGCGGCTGGAGACCGAGGTCAAAGATTTGCTCGCGCGCCAGCAGCGCGCGTTTGCGCAACTGATCGCTGGCTTGCACCACCAAGGCGCTTTGCAACTCGATGGCGCACAGCGCGAGGCCCTGGCCACCCACATGGTGGTGCTGCTGACCTGGTGGCTGAGTTACGAATACGTGCGCAACCCCCGCCATGCGCTGGAGGAAGACAGCGCCGCGCAAGCGCTGATGGGCGGGGCACAGCATGTGCTGCGCCTGCTTTCACCACATTTGATCGTCGGTGCGCGCGCGCACCTGCAAAGCCTGCTGGCCCCCTACAGCACCGCCCCAACGGATTGAGCGGGCTGGGCGCTCATCAAGCCTGGGACAGGCCTGCGATGCCTTGGGCCAGTGCTTGACGCGCTTGCACCAGGATTTGCTGTTTCCAGGCGTCGGTATCGGTATAGAACACCCGGCGCAAATCTGCCCGGATGTGTTGGGCCTGTTGGGCATTGGCCTGCGGGTGCAAGGCCAGCCACTGATCGGCGCGCAAAGCCCACAGGGTTTCGGTCCAGGGGACGGTACCGTATTCAAGCGCCATGCCCGTGTATTGCGCCTGCGGACATTCGTCTTCCACGGCCGACCACATGAGGCCGGTCAACAAGGCAGAGGTGGAGGACCCGTCGTAAATCGAGGTGATCGGCGTGTCTTTGCTGCCCCACCAGGCCTGGGTGCGGGCCAAAGCCGACGCATCGTTTTTGCACGCAAAGATGCGCTCGCCCACACCCGAGGGCCCCAATCCCGTGTGCACATCGATCCAACCCACATGCCGCGCATGGCCTGCATGCGTGTGCAGCACCTGACGCAGTGTTTGGTGGCTCCAGGTGGGCGCGCGGCCGCTGTAGAACAAGCCATCCGGATGGCTGTGCTGACCACCCGAGACGGCTTGTTGAAAAGCCGCTTTGCCATGGCGGTCTACCCAGTCTTGCAAAGCCGCCTCATTGGCTTCACTGGGTGGCCACTGCGCTGGAATCAACCAGTGGTGGATGTCGCGGTAGCCCGGGTTGTCGGGCAAGGCCTGGTCAAAACGGTGAAAGTTGCGGTTGAGGTCCACGTTTTCATGCGTGGTGCGCCGCCCATGGGAAAAGCCATAGGGGTTGAGGGCATGGATCCAAAGCACCGCCACATCGCTGTGCCAAGGTGTGGGCCGCCAGTCAGGGCGACGCAGGGCATCGACTTGAACGCCCGAGCCGCAATGCCCCTCCACCCCATGGCAAGCGCTGCTGACAATGAGCACCCGGCTGGCCTGGGCGGGGCCGTCCCACACCACGTCCATGGCCATGACTTCGCCATCCCGACCGGGCAAAGGATGGACACGGCTGTCCACCACCAGGCCACGGGCCTGGGCCGCTTGCAAAAACAATTCACGCGCTTGGGCGTAGCTCGGCGCAAATGCCTGCTCGGTCGCGGCGCTCATGGCTGGGCGGCAAACCAGGCCTCAACCAATCGCACCCAACAAGAGCCCCCCAGCGGGATCAACTCGTCGTTGAAGTCGTAGCTGGGGTTGTGCAAGGTGCAAGGCCCCCCGCCATGGCCCATCTCACGGTGGTCGCCGTCGCCATTGCCAATGAAGAAATAACACCCCGGTTTGGCTTGCAACATGTAGGAGAAGTCTTCGGCACCCATGGTGGGCTCTTGGGCCAACACATTGTCAGCTCCCACCATGTCGGCCATGACCTGGCGCGCAAAAGCCGTCTCGGCCGGGTGGTTGGTGGTGGGCGGGTAATTGCGGCGAAAGGAGAACTCACACACCGCTTCATGGGCCGCGCTCACATGCTCGGCCACGTGGCGCATGCGCCGCTCGATCAAGTCGAGCACCTCCACCGTGAAGGTGCGCACCGTGCCTTGCAACTCACAGGCATCGGGCACCACATTGGTGGCCTCTCCCGCATGGATCATGGTGACCGAGATCACCCCTGCATCGACTGGTTTTTTGTTTCGGCTGATGATGGTTTGAAAGGCTTGCACCATTTGGCAGGCCACTGGCACCGGGTCGATGCCGTTGTGCGGCAACGCCGCATGACTGCCCTTGCCACGAATCGTGATTTTGAATTCATTGCTCGAAGCCATCACCGGCCCGCTGCTGAGCGCAAACTGCCCCACCTTCATGCCCGGCCAGTTGTGCATGCCAAACACCGCGTCCATGGGAAATTTGTCAAACAAGCCGTCTTTGATCATCTCGCGTGCACCACCACCGCCTTCTTCCGCCGGCTGAAAAATCAGATACACGGTGCCATCAAAGCGGCGGTGTTTTGCCAGGTGCTGGGCCGCAGCCAACAACATGGTGGTGTGGCCATCGTGGCCACAAGCATGCATCTTGCCCGCATGCTGGCTGGCGTGGGCAAAGGTGTTGAACTCTTGCATGGGCAAGGCATCCATATCGGCGCGCAAGCCAATCGCGCGCGGACTGTCACCTCCTTTAATGATGCCCACCACACCGGTGGTGCCCATGCCGCGGTGAATGGGGATGCCCCAAGCCGTGAGTTGCTGGGCCACCACATCGGCGGTGCGTTGCTCTTGAAAACACAACTCGGGATGGGCGTGGATGTCGCGCCGAACAGCCGCCATGGTGTGTGCTTGGGCCAGGATCTCTTCGATGACTTTCATGGGGGGCTTTCTACAAAGGCTAGGACAAACAGTTTATCGAACCGTGCCGTTAATGGCAGCCCGGGTTTGTGCCCGGTTCGGACCTGGGGCTGAAATTGAAGATAATGCACCATCGAGATCCCAATAATTATGACTTTTTTAGCACTCGACGTGGGCAACACACGGCTGAAATGGGCCCGTTACGAACAAGCACGTCCCGGCGCCAAATTGCTCGGCCACGGTGCGGTGTTTTTGGAAAACATCGACCGCTTGGCCGAGGGTGACTGGAAGGCCTGGCCCGCCCCGCATCAGATGCTGGGCTGCATCGTCGCTGGCGAGGCCATCCGCCGTCGTGTCGAAGAGCAAATGGAGTGGTGGGACGTGCCCCCGCGCTGGGTTGTGCCCTCGGCGCAGGAGGCCGGTTTGATCAACGGCTACGACCATCCCACCCGACTGGGCGCTGACCGGTGGGTGGCCATGATCGGTGCTTTGGCCCGGATGAAAAAACAAACCGGATCCCATCCCGATCGACCCATGGTCATTGTCATGGTGGGCACGGCGGTCACGGTCGAAGCGGTAGATGCCCAAGGGCGCTTTTTGGGCGGCCTGATCCTGCCTGGCCACGGCATCATGTTGCGCGCTTTGGAGTCGGGCACTGCGGGACTGCGGGTGCCCACCGGCGAGGTGCGCCGCTTTCCCACCAACACCAGCGATGCCCTGACCAGTGGCGGCACCTTTGCCATTGCAGGCGCCATTGAACGCATGGTGCAGCATGTGCGCAGCCATTGTCAGGCCGACCCGATGTGCTTCATGACCGGTGGGGCGGGTTGGAAAATGGCGCCCAGCATGTCGGTGCCGTTTGAGTTGGTCGACAGCCTGTTATTTGACGGCTTGCTCGAAATCGCCTTGCACCGGGGCTTGGATCAAATAGCCGGCACCCAACGACTGACCTGATCCACGCAGCCGGCCCATGGGTACAAACCCTCTAGCGAATGCGCGCGCATCGTCAAAAATACACCGTTTTTCTTTCATATTCAATCCACAGGAGAAATCGATGTCCGAACAAAAAATCCCCCGCCGCCGCAACCTGCTCAAAGGCGCTGCTGTGGCCGCTGGTGCCCTGTCTGCGCCCATGGTGTCGATGGCCCAGACCACCTCGTTGCGCTTTCAAAGCACCTGGCCGGCCAAGGACATTTTTCACGAATACGCCAATGACTTTGCCAAAAAAGTCAACGACATGGCCGGTGGCCGCCTGAAAATTGAAGTGCTGCCCTCGGGGGCTGTGGTGCCTGCCTTCCAACTGCTGGACGCGGTCAACAAAGGCACGTTGGATGGGGGCCACGGCGTGTTGGCTTACCACTATGGCAAAAGCTCGGCCCTGGCCCTGTGGGGTTCGGGCCCGGCCTTTGGCATGGACCCCAATATGGTGCTGGCCTGGCACAACTATGGCGGCGGCAAACAACTGCTGGAGGAAATCTACAAATCGCTCAATATTGATGTGGTGTCATTTGTCTACGGCCCCATGCCCACCCAGCCCCTGGGTTGGTTCAAAAAGCCGATTGCCAAGGTCAGCGACCTCAAGGGCTTGAAGTACCGCACCGTGGGCCTGGCCGTGGACATCTTCACCGACCTGGGTGCCGCCGTGAACCCATTGCCCGGTGGCGAGATCGTTCCCGCCTTGGACCGTGGCCTGATTGACGCGGCCGAGTTCAACAATGCATCTTCAGATCGCGTGTTGGGCTTCCCCGATGTGGTCAAAAACTGCATGTTGCAAAGCTTCCACCAAAGCGGCGAGCAGTTTGAAATCCTGTTCAACAAAGGCAAGCTCGAAGCCCTGCCCACCGAGCTCAAATCTGTCATTGAATACGCGGTACAGGCCTCCTCGGCCGAGATGAGCTGGAAAGCCATCGATCGCAATTCCAAAGACTATGCCGAAATGAAAAAACAAGGCATCAAGTTCTATAAAACACCCGATGCCATTTTGAAAGCCCAACTCGACGCCTGGGACAAAGTGGTGGCCAAGAAGTCGGCCGAAAACCCCTTCTTCAAGCGCGTGATGGACTCGCAACAGGCATTTGCCGCCCGCGCCGGTCAATGGCAGAACGACTACATGGTCGACTTCAAGATGGCCTACAACCGCTACTTCAACAAGAAAGCGTAAACTTCTTGCCTCGCTTGACCAACCCATCCGGGTTCGCCTGGATGGGTTTTTTACTTTTCAAATGTCAACCATGAACACGCAACAACTGCTGCACACGGCCGACAACATCAGCACCTGGGTGGGCAAGGCATTTGCATGGCTCATCGTGGCGCTGATGCTCATGGTGGTCGTCGAAGTATTCAAACGTTATGCCCTCAATGCCCCCACCGCTTGGATATTCGATGCCAGCAACATGATGTACGGCACCTTGTTCATGATGGGTGGCGCCTACACCCTGTGTCAAGACGGCCATGTGCGCGGCGACTTTTTCTACGGCAGCGCCCAACCGCGCACCCAGGCCTGGTTGGACCTGGTGCTTTATGTGCTGTTTTTCATCCCCGGTGTGGTTGCCCTGACCTGGGCTGGTTGGACCTATGCCGCTGATGCCTGGGCCATTGGTGAACACACCTTCAATGCCGACCCGCTGCCGCTGTACCCATTCAAGTCGGTCATCCCCGTGGCGGGTTTGGTGGTCTTGATGCAAGGCCTGTCCGAAATTTTGCGCTGCGTGGTGTGCATCCGCACCGGCGAATGGACACCACGGTTGAAAGATGCCGATGAAATTGATGTGGTCGAACAACAACTGGCAGGCAGCGACTTGGTCGATCATGCCGCAGCGATGCAAGCCATTGCCAACGCCAAACACATCGAGGAATCTGCCCACCAACGTGCCAAGGGAGGCCACTGATGAGCGATCCCGCACTCGGCCTGTTGATGCTCTCCCTCATCGTGGTGGTGATCATGCTGGGCTTTCCCACCGCCTTCACCCTGATGGGTTTGGGCATGGCCTTTGGCTTTGGCGCCTTTTATGAACCCGGCGCCCCTTGGCTTGACAACAAAGTCTTTAATCTGATGGTGCAGCGCGCCTTTGGCGCGATGACCAATGACACTTTGCTGTCCATTCCCTTGTTTGTGCTCATGGGATATGTGATGGAACGCGGCGCCTTGGTCGACAAAATGTTCCACAGCGTTCAATTGGCATTTCGCCGTTTGCCGGGCTCCTTGGCCGTCGCCACCTTGGTGATTTGCACCTTTTGGGGCATTGCCAGTGGTTTGGTGGGCGCGGTGGTGGTGCTCATGGGCGTGATCGCCATGCGCCCCATGCTCAACGCCGGCTACGACACCCGCTTGGCGGCAGGCGTGATCACCGCCGGTGGTACCCTGGGCATTTTGATCCCGCCTTCGGTGATGATCATTGTCTATGCCGCAGTGGCGGGTCAATCGGTGGTCAAACTGTATGCGGCGGCCATGTTCCCGGGCTTTTTCTTGGCCTTTTTGTATTTGGTGTACGTCATCGGCTGGGTGTTGATCGACCCCAAAATTGCGCCCAAATTACCGCCAGATCAGGTGCGCGCCCAGGTGCGTCCCTGGGTGCAACATGTGGCCAACCAGTACGGCCCCCGCCACCTGTGGGCCTTGCTGAGCGCGGTACTCTCGCCCGGGCGTGTGAGCGGCCAAATTGAGCAGGTGCGCGTGACCTGGTGGTTGCTGGTGCGCAGCTTGGCCATGAGTTTGGTGCCCTTGCTCACGGCCTTGGTGTGCTTGGCGGCGGTGTGGTGGTATGTGGTCATCCATTCGCAAGCCGACAACGACGCTGCCGATGCCGCAGCGGCCGTGACCGCCATGGCCCCCGCAGCCGATGCGGGCGCCAACGCAGAACGCAGTGGCGTACAAGAACCCCCCGGCGCGTCCAGCAATGGCGTGCAAGAGCCCCCTGGCGCCCAAAGCAGTGGTGTGCAAGAGCCACCCGGTGCCCAGCGTTCTGCCTTGCAAGAACCCCCTGGGTCTGGTGGCGTTCAAGAACCGCCTGGGGCGCAGCGCATGGGCGTGCAAGAACCCCCGGGTGCAGGGGGCGGCGTCCAAGAGCCCCCGAGCGCGCAAGGCGGGTTGCAGTTACCCCCTGGCGCTGACAACGGGGTGCAGTTGCCCCCCGGCGCCGAGGCCGATAAAGCCGAAGCCGCCGAGGCCCCCATGCAAGCCTTGGGTGACGGCGACACGCCCGACGCACCACGCACCGAGCCGGTGCCCGAAAACTTCTACATTGGGTTTTGGATCGCTTGCGCCTTGACGCTGGCCTTGCTGGCCTATTACTACTGGCACTTCGATGCCGAGCAGTACGAAATTTTGGACATGCTGGTGCGCTCGGTCATGCCCTTGGGCATCTTGACCTTGGTGGTGCTGGGCGTGATCTTGTTTGGCATCACGACCGCGACCGAGTCGGCTGCGGTGGGTGCGGCCGGGGCGTTCTTGATGGCTTGGTCGGCCGGCACGTTGGACTTTGAAAAAATCAAACAAGCCGTGTTTTTGACCGCCAAAACCACTTCCATGGTGTGCTGGCTGTTTGTGGGCTCGGCCCTGTTCTCAGCCGTGTTTGCCATCTTGGGCGGTCAGCGTTTGGTCGAGGAGTGGGTGATGGCGCTCAACCTCACGCCCATCCAGTTCTTGCTGTTGTCGCAAGCCATCATCTTTGTGCTGGGTTGGCCGCTGGAGTGGACCGAGATCATCGTCATCTTCGTGCCCATTTTCCTGCCCTTGTTGGCGCACTTCCAAATCGACCCCATGCTCTGGGGCGTGATGGTGTTTGTCAACTTGCAAGCCGCCTTCTTGTCGCCGCCGGTGGCCATGTCGGCCTTCTACTTGAAAGGTGTATCGCCCCCGCACGTGACCATCAACCAGATCTTCGCTGGCATGATGCCCTATATGCTCATCGTGATTTTGTGCTTGGTGCTGATGTACATCTGGCCTGAACTCACCTTGTGGTTGCCCAACTACTTGTACGGCAAATAACAACCACCTGCGGGCAAGATCCCTTGGCAACCGCCGCAACGGTGCAAAACCGCTCAGGCTGATATGATTGACGTTGACGTTAACGTCAATTACCCGACAGGCCCAGTTCTGCCTGTGCGCACACCGGAGAAGCCCCATGACCGATCTGTCTGCTGAATTCCAAGCCTTGGCCAATTACCGTCCTCACAACAAAGTTCGCTTTGTCACCGCAGCCAGCTTGTTTGACGGCCATGACGCGGCCATCAACATCATGCGGCGCATCTTGCAAAGCATGGGCGCAGAAGTCATACACCTGGGCCACAACCGATCGGTGGACGAAGTGGTCACCGCCGCATTGCAAGAGGATGTGCAAGGCATTGCCATCAGTTCCTATCAGGGCGGCCATGTCGAGTACTTTCAGTACATGGTGGATTTGTTGCGCCAGCGCGGCGGCGCGCACATCCAGGTGTTTGGCGGCGGCGGCGGGGTCATCGTGCCCGATGAAATCAGCGCACTGCAGGCCTATGGCGTGACCCGCATTTACAGCCCGCAAGACGGTCAGCGCATGGGCTTGCAAGGCATGATCGGAGAGATGATCATGCGCTGCGATCAAGACCTGAGCGCGCACGCACCCTCCCAATTGTCGGCCCTCGAAGGCCACAGCGAAGCCCATTGGCGCGCCTTGGCGCAACTCATTACCGCCATTGAAAACCGCCCCAGCGGTGCCGATGGCCACAGCGCCAACCCTGCCGCCCCGCCTGCCAGCATATCCGCAGGCTTGCTCGATGAAATGCGCGCCAAGGCCAAAACGCGCCAGGTGCCCGTGGTTGGCATCACGGGCACGGGTGGCGCCGGCAAATCGTCTTTGACCGATGAATTGATACGCCGCTTGCGCCTGGACCAAGGCGACAGATTGCGCATCGCTGTCATCTCCATCGATCCATCGCGGCGCAAAAGCGGTGGTGCACTCTTGGGTGACCGCATTCGCATGAACGCCATTGCGCCTTGGAGCCGGGGTGAAAACGGTGAATCTGGCCAACGCGTGTTCATGCGCAGCTTGGCCACGCGTGAATTTGGCAGCGAAATCAGCGCCGCCCTGCCCGATGTGGTGGCCGCCGCCCAGTGCGCTGGGTTTGACCTGGTCATCGTCGAGACCTCGGGCATTGGCCAAGGGGACGCAGCCATCGTGCCGCACGTGGACATCCCGCTGTACGTCATGACCCCCGAATTTGGCGCGGCCAGCCAGCTCGAAAAAATCGACATGCTCGACTTCGCCGAGTTTGTCGCCATCAACAAATTCGACCGCAAAGGCGCGGCCGATGCTTTGCGCGATGTGGCCAAGCAAGTGCAACGCAACCGCGAAGCCTGGGGCACGCCCGCCGAGCAAATGCCGGTGTTTGGCACCATGGCAGCGCACTTCAATGATGACGGCGTGACCGCGCTCTACCAAGCCATGAAGCCGCGCCTGCAAGCCCTGGGCCTGCCCCTGTCCACCGGTTTGCTGCCCAGCGTGGCGGTGCGCCACAGTTCACACCAAAACCCCATCGTGCCCGGTGCGCGCAGCCGTTATCTGGCCGAAATCAGCGACAGCGTGCGCGGCTACAAACGCCGCGCCCGAGCGCAAGCCCAACTGGCGCGCGAAATCCAGCAACTCCAAGCTGCGGCCCAAATGTTGGCCGAGGGAAAACAGGGTCGCGCCAAGGCCAGCGAAGCCGCCCACGACCTGGCCGCTCAGCGATTGAATCACCTGGGTGCCAACGAAAGCGCCTTGTTGGCCGACTGGCCCCAATTGCAACAAGCGTACGCCGGTGACGAACTGGTGGTGAAGGTGCGCGACAAAGAAATCCGCACCGCTCTGGTCACCCCATCTTTGAGTGGCACCAAGGTGCGCAAAGTCGCGCTGCCCCACTACCACGACCATGGCGACATCTTGCAATGGCTGATGCTCGACAACGTGCCGGGGCGCTATCCCTACACCGCCGGCACCTTCGCGTTCAAACGCGAAAACGAAGACCCGACCCGCATGTTCGCTGGTGAGGGTGACGCTTTTCGCACCAACCGCCGCTTCAAGTTATTGAGCGAGGGCATGCCGGCCAAGCGCTTGAGCACGGCATTCGATTCGGTCACGCTGTACGGCAACGACCCCGACTTGCGACCTGACATTTACGGCAAGGTGGGCAACTCAGGCGTCAGCATCGCCACCTTGGACGACATGAAGGCCCTCTATGACGGCTTTGACCTGTGCTCGCCCAGCACCAGCGTGTCCATGACCATCAACGGCCCCGCACCCACGATTTTGGCGATGTTCATGAACACCGCCATCGACCAAAACCTGGACAAGTTTCGCGCCGAGAAAGGCCGTGAACCCTCGGCCCAAGAAGCGGCGGACATCCGCGCTTGGGTGATGCAAAACGTGCGCGGCACCGTGCAAGCCGATATCTTGAAAGAAGACCAGGGCCAAAACACCTGCTTGTTCAGCACCGAGTTCTCGCTCAAGGTGATGGGCGACATCGCGCAGTATTTCGTCGAGCACCAGGTGCGCAACTTCTACAGCGTGTCGATCAGCGGCTATCACATCGCCGAAGCGGGTGCGAATCCGATCAGCCAACTGGCCTTCACCCTCTCCAACGGCTTCACCTTCGTGGAAGCGTATTTGGCGCGTGGCATGCACATCGACGACTTCGCGCCCAACCTGAGCTTCTTCTTCAGCAATGGCATGGACCCCGAGTACACCGTCATGGGCCGCGTGGCACGGCGCATTTGGGCGGTCACCATGAAAGAAAAATACGGTGCCAACGAACGCAGCCAAAAGCTGAAATACCACATCCAAACCAGCGGACGCAGCCTGCACGCCCAAGAGATTCAGTTCAACGACATCCGCACCACCTTGCAAGCGCTCATTGCGATTTACGACAACTGCAACAGCTTGCACACCAACGCGTTTGACGAGGCCATCACCACGCCCACCGAAGACTCGGTGCGCCGCGCCATGGCGATTCAACTCATCATCAACCGCGAATGGGGTTTGGCGAAAAACGAAAACCCCTCTCAAGGCGCGTTCATCATCGAAGAGCTCACCGAGTTGGTGGAAGAAGCCGTGCTCCGTGAGTTTGAGCGCATTTCAGAACGCGGGGGTGTGCTCGGCGCGATGGAAACCGGCTACCAGCGTGGTCGCATTCAAGACGAATCCATGCACTATGAAATGCTCAAGCACACCGGTGAGTTACCCGTCATTGGCGTCAACACCTTCAAGTCACCCCATGGCGACGGTGCGCCGCAAAAAATCGAATTGGCCCGATCCACCGACGAAGAAAAGCAAAGCCAATTGCATCGCCTGCAAGACTTCCACCGTCGCCATGCCAGCCAAGCCCAGCAAGCGCTGGAGCGACTGCGCCAAGCCGCGCTGGCCAATGCCAATGTGTTTGCCGTCTTGATGGAAGCAGTGCGCTGCTGCTCACTGGGCCAAATCACCCGCGCCTTGTTTGAAGTAGGTGGCCAATACCGCCGCAACATGTGATGCCCACCCTCGATACCAAGGCTGCGCCCCATTGGGTGTGTAACGACCTGCACAAACGCTATGGCGACAACTTGGCGGTGAACGGGGTTTCACTGGACATTTATGCTGGCGAATGTTTGGGCGTGATCGGACCCAATGGTGCTGGCAAAACCACCACTTTGCGCATGTGTCTGGGGTTGACCACCCCCGACAGCGGTCGCATCCAGGCCTTTGGCATGGACATGCCCGCCGATGAACTGGCCATCAAGTCGCGCCTGGGCGTGGTCAGCCAATTTGACTCGCTGGACCCCGACTTCACCTGCGCCGAAAACCTGTTGGTGTTTGGTCGCTACTTTGGTTTGCCCGATGCCACCATCCGCGCGCGCATTCCGCAACTGCTGGAATTTGCCGCCTTGGGCCACAAAGCCGATGCCAAACCCGGCGAACTCTCGGGCGGCATGAAGCGGCGGTTGAGTTTGGCGCGTGCCCTCATCAACGACCCGGACTTGCTGATGCTGGACGAACCCACCACTGGCCTGGACCCCCAGGCGCGCCATTTGATGTGGGAGCGCTTACAGCAATTGCTGGCCCAGGGCAAGTCGATTTTGCTCACCACCCACTTCATGGACGAGGCCGAGCGCTTGTGCGACCGCTTGTTGGTGCTCGACCATGGCCGGGTGATTGCACAGGGAAAACCACGCGAATTGATCGCCCAGCACTTGGAGCGCGATGTGATCGAAGTGTTTGGCTCGGGCGCACTGGCCCTGATCGACAGCCCCATGGCGCGCATGGCCCAGCGGGTCGAGCGCAGCGGTGAAACCCTGTTCTTCTACACCGACGATGCCCCCGCCTTGTTGGCGCCATTGGCCTTGCTAAATGGCTTGCGCAGCTTGCACCGGCCCGCCAACTTGGAGGACCTGTTTCTCAAGCTGACCGGTCGTCAAATTCGAGAGGCGAGTTGATATGCCCATGCGTTGGTGGCCCGTGTTTTTGCGCAATTTGCTGGTCTGGCGCAAGTTGGCCTTGCCCAGCTTGGTGGGCAATATTGCCGAGCCCCTGATGTGGCTGGTGGCTTTCGGTTATGGCATGGGCAGCTTGGTCGGACAGGTGCAGGTCGATGGCCAAAGCGTGCCTTATTTGCTGTTTTTGGCCAGCGGCTCGATTTGCATGAGCGCCATGAATGCCGCCACCTTCGAGGCCTTGTATTCGGCGTTTTCTCGCATGCACGTGCAAAAAACCTGGGACGGCATCCTCAACGCACCGGTTCGGCTCGATGATGTGGTGCTGGCCGAAATGCTGTGGGCTGCGTTCAAATCCTTGTTCACCGTCAGCGCCATCTTGTGCGTGATGCTGGCCTTGGGCATCAGCCACAGCCCCAAGCTGGTGCTGGCCTGGCCGGTCTTGCTGTGCGCTGGCATCACCTTCAGCTGCATGGCCTTGGTGTTCAATGCCATGGCCAAAGGCTATGATTTTTTCACCTACTACTTCACCCTGTTTCTCACCCCCATGATGTTTTTGAGCGGGGTATTTTTCCCGCTCGATCAACTGCCCGAGTGGGTGCGCCTGTTGGCCGCTTGGTTGCCCCTGACCCAAGTGGTGGAGTTGGTGCGGCCCCTGTTCATGGACACCTGGCCCACCCACCCTTTGCGACACTTGACTGTGCTGGCCATCTATGCGGGCATTTCATTTCAGCTTGCCTTGGTGCTGACCCGGCGGCGATTTGCCCGCTGATCGATTGCAACCCGCTGTTGGAGAAGACCATGTCAGACCATTCCCAAGGCCGCATCGAGTGTGAGGTGCGAGGCCCAGTCTTGTTGATCGGTATCGACCGTGTGGCCAAGCGCAACGGTTTCACGCCCGTGATGTTGCGCGAACTCAGCGCCGCCTACACCCGCTTGGAAGACGACGCTACGTTGCGCGTGGGCGTGTTGCATGCCTTTGGGGATCACTTCACCGCGGGCCTGGATTTGCCCAGCATGGCCGAGTCCATGCAGCGCGGTGAGCGCATGAGCCCCGATGGATGGGTCGATCCGCTGGACCTGGGTCACCCCGAACTGCGCCGGCGCAGCAAACCCATGGTGGTGGCGGTGCAAGGCATCACCTTCACCCTGGGCGTGGAGTTGATGCTGGCCGCTGACATGGTGGTGGCCGCCGACAACTGCCGGTTTTCACAACTGGAGGTGCAACGCGGCATCATGCCCACGGGTGGTGCCACGATCCGCATGGCCCAACGCGCGGGTTGGGGCCAAGCCATGCGCTACCTGCTCACCGGTGACGAGTTCGACAGTGCCACCGCTTTGCGTTTGCACTGGGTGCAGCAAGTGGTGCCTGTGGGACAGCAACTGCCGCATGCCATGGCCTGGGCCGAAAAAATTGCCGCCCAAGCCCCCCTGGCGGTGGCGGCCACCAGGGAAAATGCGTTGCGCGCCTTGGAGCAAGGGCCGCAGGCCGCGGTGCAAACCCTGAGCGAGACCCAACAAAGGCTCTCACGCAGCGCCGATGCCGCCGAGGGAGTGCGGGCCTTTATCGAAAAGCGCCCTGCGCGTTTCAGCGGCCAATAAGCCTTTAAAACTGTCGGTCGGGCAGGGTCAAACGCAAGCCTTGGTGCTGCGCTTGCAACCTCACCTGGCAGGCCAAGCGGCTACCCGCCAGCCGCTCGGTGGCCACAAAGTCGAGCATTTGCGACTCGCTGCTGTCGGGCGCGGTCAGCCAACCCAATTGAGATTCGTCGATCATGCAGTGGCAAGTGGCACAACTGCAGCAACCCCCGCATTCGCCCAACAAACCGTCGATGCCCGCGGCCATCACCGCATCCAGCAGGGTTTGGCCCACTTCGGCGCTCACCTCAAGGGTGGCACCCTGGGCTGTGGTCACATGGATCGACAGCATCTTGCTTCCTTCAGTCTGCGTAAACACCTGCGGCCTTGATGACCGGGGTCCATTTGGCAATTTCAGCGACCACAAAGGCTTTGTGCTCGGCAGGTTCCACCCGTTTGTCGCTGACCACCACCGCGCCCAGCCCTTCTTGCTTTTTGATGAAATCCGGATCCTTCAAAGCCTGTTTCAGGGCTGTGTTGATTTTGGTTTGCACATCGGCGGGCATCCCCCTGGGGCCATACAAACCGTGCCAAATGGTGACTTGGAAGTTTTTAAGACCTGATTCATCCAGGGTAGGCAGGTCCTTGAGGGCCGGTGTGTTCAAGCGCTTGGCCGTGGTCACGCCAAAGGCCTTGACCTTCTTGCCCTCGATTTGGGTGGTGGTGTTGGTGGTCTGATCGCACATCAAGTCCACTTGCCCACCGATCAAATCGGTCATGGCCGGCGCCGTGCCTTTGTAGGGCACGGTGGTCATGTCCACCTGAATCGACGCCTGCCACAACATGCCGCACAGGTGCGAGGCAGAGGCCAAACCCGCATTGGCCAGGTTGATCTTGCCTTTATTGGCCTGGACCCAAGTGATCAACTCTTTGTAGTTGCTGGCGGGCAGTTGGGGCTTGCCAATCAAGGTCATGGGCACATCGTTGATCATGCCCAGATACTCAAAATCGCTCTCCACCTTGAAAGGCAGGTTGCGCACCAGCGAGGGAAAGATGCCCATGGCGATGTGGTGCACCAAGAGGGTGTGGCCATCGGGGACTGACTTGGCGGCTTTGGCCGCGCCAATCAATCCCCCAGGACCTCCGGCGGCGTTTTCCACCACCACGCTGGCACCCAATGTTTTGCGCATGGCCTCTGCCAGATCACGCGCCACGCGGTCGGTGGGGCCGCCAGCGGCAAAGGGCACGATCAAGGTGATGGTTTTGTCTTTGATCGGGTAATCAGCGGCCATCCCGCTCATCGGTGCCAATGCCAGGGTCAGTAGCGCGGTATGGATCCAGTTTTTATGCATGAGGCAACTCCGTTTGTTCAAATGGTGCGCCATGCTATCAACACAGGGCCCAGCGTCCATCGTGGGTATTACGTAAGTCCGGCAAGCCAGCAGGTTTTGTGGCGGCGCCAGGGAATGGTGCTCAACGGTAGCTGCGCGCGTCCTCAATCACTTTGCCGTCGTTGGGCAAGCTGTTGGGCGCAACCCATTCAATGGTGGCCCGCAGCTTGGTCACTTCGCGCACCGCTTCGCCCACCTGTTGGGCCAACTCGGGAGTGCTTTGGGCCGCCTCGATTTGAAGGGTCATTTGGTCATCGGCCATTTCACCGCTGATGATCAAACGCGCGCGACCCAACTGGGGGAAGCGCTTGAGCACCTGGTCCACTTGGGAGGGGTGCACAAACATGCCGCGCACCTTGGTGGTTTGATCGGCCCGACCCATCCAGCCCTTGATGCGGGTGTTGGTGCGCCCACTCGGGCAAGGCCCATCGAGCAAGGCCGTCAGGTCGCCAGTGCCAAATCGGATCAAGGGGTAATCGGGGTTGAGCGAGGTGACCACCAATTCACCCACTTCGCCCGCGGCCACCGGGTCGCCGGTGCCAGGTCGCACAATCTCCACCATCACTTGCTCATCGAGCACCAGACCCTCGCGCGCCGAAGTCTCGTAGGCGATCAAACCCAAATCGGCCGTGGCAAAGCATTGATAGGCATGGATGCCGCGCTCGGTCAGCCAGTCGCGCAGCGAAGGCGGAAAGGCCTCGCCACTGAGCATGGCTTTTTTCAAGCTGGGCAAGGCCACACCCATTTCGGCGGCTTTTTCCACAATGATTTTCAAAAAACCCGGCGTGCCGGTGTAGCCCGCAGGCCGCAACTCGGCCATCGCCTGAACCTGTTGCTCGGTCTGGCCTGTGCCGCCGGCAAATACCGTGCAGCCCAAGGCATGCGCACCCGTCTCCATCATCGAACCGGCTGGTACAAAGTGGTAGCTGAAACAGTTGTGGATCAACTCGCCCGCGCGAAAACCCGCCGCATACATGGCCCGGGCCATGCGCCAGTAATCGCGCCGCGTGCCCTCGGGCTCATAAATCGGGCCCGGGCTGGCAAACACGCGCGGCATGTTTGGCCCAAAACCAATACTGGCAAATCCACCAAACGCATGGCGCGCTCGCTCAGCCTGCTGGCGCTGCAGCAGCTCGCTTTTGCGCGTCACCGGCAACTGCGCCAAAGCGGCTCGGCTGGTGATGCTGCGTGGCTCCACGCCATTCAATATCTGTGCAAATGCCTCGCTGTGGGCCTGTGCATGGGCCACTTGGGCAGGCAAAGCTGCCAACAAATCGGCTTCGCGCTGGGCGGGGCTGCGTTGTTCCAAATCGTCGTAAAAAGAATTCATGGGCTTGTCCCCGTGGGTGGCCATGCCGCAGTCAATGCGTGCTGGCATGGCAGCAAAAAAATAAATCCGGCTTGCGTGTGCTTTATGCCAACCAGCGTTTGCGGCGCTTATAGCTTTTGACGTCTTTGAAGCTCTTGCGCTCACCACCGCCCATGCCGAGGTAGAACTCTTTCACGTCCTCGTTGTTGGCCAGTTCACTGGCCACGCCGTCCATGACGATGCGCCCCGACTCCATGATGTAACCATAGTCGGCATACTTCAACGCCATGTTGGTGTTTTGCTCGGCCAGCAAAAAGGTGACTTTTTCTTTCTCGTTGAGGTCTTTGACGATATTGAACACCTCTTCCACGATTTGTGGGGCCAGCCCCATGGAGGGTTCATCGAGCAAAACCATGTTGGGATTGGTCATCAAGGCGCGCCCAATGGCACACATTTGTTGTTCACCCCCCGAGGTATAGGCCGCTTGCGATGAGCGCCGGGTTTTCAGGCGTGGAAAGTAGCTGTAGACCTTTTCCAAATTGGCGTCGATTTCGCCTTTGTCGGTGCGGGTGTAGCTGCCGGTCATGAGGTTTTCTTCAATCGTCAGGTGGGCAAAGCAATGCCGCCCCTCCATCACCTGCACCACGCCGCGGCGCACCAAATCGGCAGGCGAGAGGTTTTCGATGCGCTCACCACGCAGTTCGATGCTGCCCTTGGTCACCTCGCCGCGCTCACCGCGCAACAAATTGGACACAGCCCGCAAGGTGGTGGTTTTGCCAGCGCCATTGCCGCCCAAGATGGCAACGATCTGGCCATTGGGCACCTGCAAAGAAACGCCTTTCAAAACCAAGATGACGTGGTTGTAAATGACCTCGATGCCATTGACGTTGAGAACGATGCTGTTGGGTTCCATGTCTTGCCTTGTTCAACCAATCGCCAAACTTGCACCGCAAGCCTGGCGATTGGGGGCTTTCCCAAGCCCCCAGGACTGATCAGGACTGGCAGTCTTGACCAGTGCGGCGGGTCCACTTCTTCTCGGCCGCGTACTTGTCAGCGGCGGCCTTGACCATGGGCTTGATGATGGCATCGTCTTGCTGCATCCAGTCGGAGGTGAAGTTCCACTTTTTGCCGTCCCACTGGTGCATGCGGGCCCAGGAAGCGCCTTGGTGGTCAGAACAAGAGGTGGAGATGGGTCGCATCACCCCTTTAAAGCCCAAAGCGTCGAGCTTGGCCTGGGACAGGTTGAGGTTTTCAAAGCCCCAACGCGCTTGCTCGGGCGAAACCCATTTGCCCTTGCCATAACGCTCTTGGGCAGCGCGCACCCCTTCCACCGCCAACATGGCAGCGACCAGGCCACGCATGTAAAGCACCTCGCCGACCTCGGCCTTGGGGCCAGTGCCTTGCCCATTGTCGTGCACCTTGGCCAACACCTCTTTGACCACCGCTGCGTTGGGCTCAGCACCGTGTTGCAAGGCCAAGGCGTTGTAGCCCTTGGCGCCTTCGCCCACATCTTTCACATCGGGCTCGGCACCAGCCCACCAAACGCCATAAATCTTGTCACGAGGGAAACCGGTGGCCACGGCCTCTTTGAGGGCGGTGGAATTCATCACACCCCAGCCCCAGTTGAGCACGTAGTCGGGGCGGTTTTGGCGGATTTGCAGCCAGGTGGCTTTTTGCTCCACACCAGGGTGGGCCACGGGCAACAAGGTCAACACAAAACCATGCATGGCGGCGCGCTCTTGCAACAAGGGGATGGGCTCTTTGCCAAATGGGCTGTCGTGATAGATCAAGGTGATTTTTTTGCCCTTGAGCTTGTCAAATCCACCCTCTTTGGCCGCCAAGTGCTGGATCAAAACATCGGCCGCCCCCCAATAGGTGCCGGTGAGCGGGAAGTTCCACTTGAAAACTTGGCCATCGGCAGACTCGCTGCGGCCATAGCCAGCGGTGATCAGGGGGATCTTGTCGCCAGGGGCTTTTTCAGTCAGCGCAAACGTGATGCCGGTGGACAAGGGCTGGAACACCGTGCCGCCGCCGTTTTTGCCCTTCAAGCGCTCGTAGCACTCGACGCCACGGTCGGTGGCATATCCGGTTTCGCACTCTTCGAACGAAACCTTCACACCATTGATGCCGCCTCGGGCATTGACCAGTTTGAGGTAGTCCACATAGCCATTGGCAAATGGCACGCCGTTGGGCGCATAGGCACCGGTGCGATACACCAACACCGGAAAGAACTGCTCTTTGGATTGGGCCGCAGCAGGTGTGGCCAGGCTGGCGGCCGCAGCAGCCATGGCCATGCCAGCCGCCAGGGTGAAGTTACGCAATTTCATGCTCATCAATGTCTCCTTTTGAAAATAAACGACAGGGGAAAAAACTCAATGGGGAAAGGGCCAGACCCGCAGTTTTTGCTTGCCCAGACTCCACAACCGCGCCAAGCCATGCGGCTCAACGATCAAAAACCAAACAATCAAAGCGCCAAACACCATGTACTCGGCGTGCGAGATGAAGGCGGTTGACACTTCAAAGCCCAACAAACTGCCCAACAAGGGTATGGTTTGATTGAGAAAAATCGGCAGCACCACGATGAAGGCCGCGCCGAAAAAACTGCCCATGATGGAGCCCAGGCCACCAATGATGACCATGAACAGCAGGGAGAACGAGCGGTTGACCGAAAAGGCGGCAGGCTCCCAGGCGCCCAAATGGACAAAGCCCCACAGCGCACCAGCCACGCCCACAATGAACGAACTCACCGCAAACGCGCTGAGCTTGGCATACATGGGGCGGATGCCAATCACGGCAGCGGCCACGTCCATGTCACGGATGGCCATCCACTCGCGGCCGATCGCGCCACGCACCAGGTTTTTCGCCAACAGGCCAAACACCACCAAAACACTCAAGCAAAAAATGTACTTTTGCACCGGCGTTTCGATGGGTTGGCCAAACACCTGCAGGTTGGACACCGACACCGAACCCGACGGGGTGTTGTTGGTGAACCATTTGATGCGCAAGAACGCCCAGTCGCAAAAAAACTGTGCCGCCAAGGTGGCCACCGCCAAATACAAACCTTTGACGCGCAAACTGGGTATGCCAAAAAAGATGCCCACCAAGGTGGCAAAAAAACCACCTGACAACAGCGCCAGCAACAGGGGCATATCGTCGATGCGCACGAAGGTGTTGTAAGCCGCAAACGCACCCACCGCCATGAAGCCCCCCGAACCCAGCGAAATTTGTCCGCAATAACCGACCAAGATGTTCACGCCCAAGGCGGCCAACGACAAAATCAGGAAAGGAATCAAAATGGCGCGGTACAGGTATTCGTCCACCAACAAGGGCACACCCACAAAGGCAAACAACACCAAGGCCAGGACGGCCCAACGGTCCTGGGCGATCGGAAAGATTTGTTGATCAGCCCGGTAACTGGTTTTGAATTGACCGTTTTCTCTATAGAACACTGCGCGTCCTTGAATGTCTGATTGGTTGGGTAACTAGGGGGGTGGCAGGGATGATCAAACGCGGTCGATGATCTTCTCTCCAAACAATCCTTGGGGCCGGTATAACAACACCACCAGGGCCAACACATAGGCAAACCAGATTTCAATGCCACCCCCCACATAGGGACCCAAAAACACCTCGGAGAGTTTCTCTCCCACACCGATGATCAGGCCGCCCAAAATCGCGCCGGGCACCGAGGTCAGGCCGCCCAAAATCACCACGGGCAATGCCCGCAAGGCCACCTCCGAGAGCGAAAACTGCACACCCAACTTGCTGCCCCAAATCATGCCGGCGACCAAGGCCACCACACCGGCCACGCACCAGACAATCACCCAAATGCGGTTGAGGGCTATGCCAATCGACTGCGCCGCTTGGTGATCATCGGCCACTGCCCGCAAGGCGCGTCCGGTAGCGGTTTTTTGAAAAAACAAGGTCAGCAAGGCCACCAAAGTGGCAGAAATGGCCGCGGCGTACAGGTCTTCTTGGCTGACCAAGAGGCCGCCTTCAAACACCGCATCAAACAGCATCAAAGGCTCTTTGGGCATGCCAATATCGATCTTGTAAATGTCCGAGCCAAAAACGGTTTGCCCCAAGCCGTCCAGAAAGTAGGTGATGCCCAAGGTGGCCATCAACAAGGTGGCCCCTTCTTGGTTGACCAGGTGGCGCAGCACCAGGTATTCAACCAACCAGGCCACGGTGAACATGACCGCACCGGCCAAGACAAAAGCCAGCAGATTGGCCAAAAACAGGTTGTCCAGGCCGGTCCACAAAGGAATCCATTCGGCAAAACGGGCCATGGCCAGCGCGGCAAACAACACCATGGCGCCTTGGGCAAAGTTAAACACCCCAGAGGCTTTGAAGATGAGCACAAAGCCCAGCGCCACCAAAGAGTACAGCATCCCGGCCATCAAGCCGCCGATCAAGGTTTCCAGAAAAAAGCCCATGTTTGATCCTGTCAGTTGGCGCAGTTATTTGCTCAGTGTGAGGTGCCGAGGTAGGCGCTGATCACCTCCTCGTTGTTGCGCACGTCGTCGGGTGTGCCGTCGCCAATTTTCTGGCCGTAATCGAGCACCACCACACGGTCAGAGATGTCCATCACCACGCTCATGTCGTGCTCGATCAACACCACCGTGGTGCCAAACTCGTCGTTGACATCCAAAATAAAGCGGCACATGTCTTGTTTTTCTTCGACGTTCATGCCCGCCATGGGTTCGTCCAGCAACAACACCTGGGGCTCAAGCGCAAGGGCGCGCCCGAGGTCGACCCGCTTTTGCAAACCATAGGGCAACTGGCCCACGGGGGTTTTGCGGTGCGCTTGGATTTCCAAGAAATCGATGATGCGTTCGACATGGGCACGGTGCTGCATTTCTTCACGCTCGGCCGGACCGATGCGCAAGGCCTGCAAAAACAAATTGCTTTTGATACGCAGGTTGCGTCCAGTCATGATGTTGTCGAGCACGCTCATGCCCTTGAACAAGGCCAGGTTTTGGAAGGTGCGGGCGATGCCCATCTCAGCCACTTGCCGGCTGTCCATGTGGTCAAAGGTTTGGCCGCGAAAGGAGATGGTGCCCATTTGCGGCGTGTACACGCCGTTGATGCAATTGAGCATGGAGCTTTTGCCTGCGCCATTGGGGCCGATGATGGCGCGGATCTCATGCTCGCGCACATTGAAAGAAATATCGGTCAAGGCCTTGACGCCACCAAACGCCAAGCTGATGTTTTTCACGTCCAAGATGACGTCGCCAATGCGTTTATCGCTCATGCGGCTCTCCCCACAGGGGCAAACAGCTTGGCGTCGCTCAAGCGCAAGGTGGCGCTGACGCTGCCGCTGCGCCCGTCTTCAAACTTGACGGCGGTTTCAATGAATTGCGATGTCAAGCCACCGTACAAGGCGTCCACCAGCACTTGGTATTTTTCGGCGATGTAACCGCGCCGAACCTTGTTGGTGCGGGTGAGCTCACCATCATCGGCATCCAACTCTTTGTGCAGCACCAAAAAGCGACTGATCTGGCTGCCCGCAAGCAAATCGTCCGCGCTCAGGTCGGCATTGACCTTTTCCACGCAGTCTTGAATCAGCTCGTAAACCTCAGGCTTTTGCGCCAAATCGGTATAGCCCGCATAAGGCAGGTTGCGCCGCTCGGCCCAGTTGCCTACCGCATCAAAGTCAATGTTGATCATGACGCAGACTTTCTCGCGCTGATCGCCGTAGGCCACCGCCTCTTTGATGAAGGGGAAGAACTTGAGCTTGTTCTCCACATATTTGGGTGCAAACATGGCCCCGTCGTTGGTGCCGCCTTTGATGCGGCCCACATCTTTCACGCGGTCGATGATCTTCAAGTGGCCGCTGGCATCCAAAAACCCGGCATCGCTGGTGTGGTACCAGCCGTCGGCCGTGAGCACCTCGGCGGTGGCCTCGGGGTTTTTGTAATAGCCCTTGAGCAAACCCGGCGACTTGACCAAGATTTCGCCGTTCTCGGCCACCTTGATCTCAACCCCCGCACAAGGCACGCCCACGGTGTCAGCGCGCGCCTCGTGGTCGGGTTGCAAACACACAAACACAGCGGTCTCGGTGGAGCCATACAACTGTTTCAGGTTGACCCCGATCGAGCGGTAAAAGGTGAACAGGTCTGGCCCTATCGCCTCGCCCGCGGTATAGGCCACACGCACCCGCGACATGCCCAGGTTGTTGCGCAGCGGCCCATACACCAACCAGTCGCCCAAGGCATATTTCAAACTGGCCATCAGGCCAATGGACTTGCCGTCCATGCGGGCAGGGCCATGTTGGCGCGCCACACCCATGAAATAAGAGAACATTTTGCGCTTGATGGCGCCCGCGTCTTCCATGCGGATCATCACGCTGGTGAGCAAGCCCTCAAACACCCGCGGCGGTGCAAAGTAATAAGTGGGGCCGACTTCTTTCAGGTCGATGGCCATGGTCGCCGACGATTCTGGGCAATTGACCACATAACCACAGCACAGCCACTGGGCGTAGCTGAAGATGTTTTGGCCAATCCAAGCCGGGGGCAAATAGGCCAGCACCTCTTCGTTGTGGCCGAGGCGGTCAAAGTCTGCACCGGCCTGGGCGCGGTCGATCAGGCTGTGGTGGGTGTGCACCACGCCCTTGGGGTTGCCGGTGGTGCCCGAGGTGAAAAACATGGCGGCCACATCATCGGGTCGGCCTGCGTCGATTTCTTGTTGCGCCCAAGCCGGGTGCGCGGCCACATGGGCAGCCCCCGCGCTCAGGCAGGCGTCCAGCGACGACAAGCCGCTCTCTTGGTAATTGCGCAAACCACGCGGGTCGTCGTAAATGATGTGCGAAATGCCCGGGCACTGACCACGGATTTCGATCATCTTGTCGACTTGCTCTTGGTTTTCCACCACCGCAAACCGCACCTCGGCGTTGTTGATGGGAAACACATATTCGGAGGCCACCGCATCTTGGTACAGCGGCACGGGGATGGCACCCAGGGTTTGGGCCGCCAACATGGCGGCGGTCAGGCGCGGGCGGTTGGCACCCACCACCACGATGTGCTCGCCCCGGCGCAAGCCAGCCAAATGCAAACCGGCGGCCATGTGCGAGGCGATTTGCGCCATATCGGCCCAACTGTGGGTTTGCCAAATGCCATATTCTTTTTCGCGCATGGCCGGGGCCTGCGGTCGCTGCTGGGCATGGCCCATCAATAGTTGCGAAAACGTGCGCTCCATCTTGTCCCCATTCTGTCTTGCCCAGTATGCGTGAGGGCTGTCCCCGTGCCCGCTAGGCTGCATGGCCAGCGCACGGACTTTGTCTCTTGCGTGACTGTATAAGGGACTTTGACATTATTTTGTCATTACAACGACAATCCAGGGAAAGCCCTGATCACTGCTGACCCCCTGCTGACATGAATGCCGACACCCCTTTGCACCAGCGCCGCCGCCCGCCCACATCGGCAGAGCTGGCGGAAATCCCCTGGTTGGTCGCCATGACCGAGTCCGAACAAGCCCTGGCCGTGCCGCGCATTGTGGTGGGGGATGCCCAGCCCGGCGACCTGGTGTGCCGCTTTGGCAAAGCCCCCACCTATTGGTTTGGCGTGGTCGAGGGCTTGCTCAAAATGAGCACCGACAATGCGCTGGGTTTCAGCGTCACCTTCACCGGCCTGCCCTCGGGCGGGTGGTTTGGCGAGGGCACTGCGCTCAAGCGCGAGGCTTACCGCTACAACGTGCAAGCCCTGCGCAAAACCACCGTGGCGGGCTTGCCGCTGGACACCTTTCACCAGCTGCTTGACCAATCGATTGGCTTCAACCGCTTTGTGATGAACCAACTCAATGAGCGGCTTGGCCAGTTCATTGCCGCGCGCGAAATCGATCGCCTGGCCAACCCCGATGTGCGCGTGGCCCGCAGCCTGGCCGCGCTGTTCAACCCGGTGTTGTTTCCAGGGGTGGGTGAGGTGCTGCGCATCACCCAGCAAGAGCTGGCTTACCTGGTGGGTTTATCACGCCAGCGGGTCAATGTGGCCTTGAACGCCTTGCAACAAGCGCAATGGATACGGCTGGAGTACGGCGGTGTGCGGGTGCTCAACCTCGCCGCTCTGCGCGGTCATACACTCGACACCCCATGAGCGACAACTTGGCCCGTCTGAACAAACGCATGGCCGAACTCGGCCTGTGCTCGCGCCGCGAAGCCGACGACTGGATCGCCAAAGGCTGGGTCAAGGTGAACGGCGTAACCGCGGTATTGGGCAAACCGGTCAGCCCCTTGGACCGCATCCAGGTCGACCCACTCGCGCGCGGCCAGCAAGACCAGCAAGTGACCATCTTGCTGCACAAGCCCATGGGCTATGTGAGCGGGCAAGCCGAAGACGGCCACACCCCCGCCATCCACCTCATCGAGGCGAAAAACCGCTGGCGGGACGACCGCAGCCCGACCCGCTTTGTGCCGCGCCAACGCATGGGTTTGGCGCCTGCCGGCCGCTTGGACATTGACTCCGTGGGTTTGCTGGTACTCACCCAAGACGGTCGGGTGGCGCGCCAACTGATTGGCGAGGACTCGCAAGTAGAGAAAGAATATTTGGTGCGGGTCCAGTACGGCCGCTTGCCCGCGGGCGAGGTGCAAACCGATGTGCAAGCCTTGTTTCCGCCCGAACAATTGGCCCGGCTGTGCCACGGCTTGACCCTGGACGGACAGCCACTGAAGCCCTCCAAGGTCGATTGGCAAAACCCCGAGCAACTGCGCTTTGTGCTGCGCGAAGGCAAAAAACGGCAAATCCGGCGCATGTGCGAATTGGTCGGGCTGACCGTGGTCGGGTTGAAGCGGGTGCGCATTGGCCGCGTCAAGCTGGGGCAACTGCCAGTGGGACAGTGGCGCTACCTGGGCGCTGACGAGCGGTTTTAACCCTTGAAATCCTGCAGCACCCCCTTATATAGATCGATTGGTGCGCCAGCTCGGTCTGGTGCTTTCGTTGATGATTTGATTTTTCGCCTAACGCCATGAGCACCCAAAAACACGCCTTCCAAGCCGAGGTGGCCCAGCTGCTGCACCTGGTCACCCATTCGCTGTATTCCAACAAAGAAATCTTTTTGCGCGAGCTGATCTCCAACGCCTCGGACGCTTGCGACAAGCTGCGCTATGAGGCCCTGAACAACGCCGGTTTGTACGAAGACGCGCCCAACTTGGAAATCCGCGTGGGCTTTGACAAGAAGGCCAAGACCATCACCATTTCCGACAACGGCATTGGCATGAGCCAGCAAGAGGCCATCGAGCATTTGGGCACCATCGCCAAGAGCGGCACGCGTGACTTCATGAACAAGTTGTCGGGCGATCAACAAAGCGACGCCAAAGACCAAGGCGCGCTCATCGGTCAATTTGGCGTGGGCTTTTACTCGGGCTTCATCGTCGCCGACCAAATCGTGGTGGAAACCCGCCGCGCAGGTGCGCCTACCGCTGAGGGCGTGCGCTGGA
>Ga0214923_10001568_pt1 | contig 32333 bp, 50 predicted proteins | sample LL1510_MetaG_FD_177993 | JGI IMG/M metagenome (GOLD analysis project Ga0214923, IMG submission 177993) | Freshwater microbial communities from Lake Lanier, Atlanta, Georgia, United States - LL-1510 | ecosystem: Environmental > Aquatic > Freshwater > Lake | place: USA: Georgia | collected...
CCTGCCCTCGTGCTGGAGGTGCACTCGAACCGGGATGGTGCAGGTGATTACTACACGATCCTGTGGGGCGGGCAGGTGAGGGAGATCATCGATTCTGCTCCCTGGAGGAGTTTCGGTGAGAGGATCGCATAATCAGCAGAGCACTGTGTGAAGTGCAGTATATTTATACCAAGATTTGAGGAGCGGCCGCACATGAGAATCACAGAATCACAGCTCAGGAAGATCATTCGCGAAGAGGTGAGGAACCTCACCCGCCCAGGTTCCCTCGCTCGTGGCGGCTCTCCTGATCCCCAGGCAGTTCATGATGCTTTCCTGAAGCTTCGTGATCCCTATGGGCAGTACAGGGTTCTCGAAACTGATATTGCCAAGATGCTCGGTGTGCAACCCGAGCAGATCGATTACAACGGAACAGGCCTGATGGTGGATGATAGAGGGGTTGTTACCGAGCCGATCGCCGGCACTCCGTATCGAACAGATAGGTGATCTCTCCCAAAAGGGAACCCTGAGTTCCCCTCCGTGTAAATCACCCCCGCCCTGTGTTATGGTTAGGCCATGGGCAATCTGAAGCCGGGCGATCTGGTGTGCAGGGTGAGGCTGGGATCTCGTGATAAGCGCGTGGGAAAGCCCCGCCTCCTCGGGATCCTGCTCGAGGAGCCCAAGTTCCCGCAGTGGGGAAACTACCCGAAGAGCTACACAGTTCTCACGCCCAAGGGGATCCAGATCATCCGCGATCAGCGCAGAACCCTGATCGAGGTGGTGCTGTGAGAGAGTTTAAGCCGGGTGATCTCGTTCTCGTGAAGAACTACTTCCGGAATGCAGGTCCGGTTGCAGGCGGCATTCATGCCATTGTGGTGAATGTTGAGAAGCGCCTCACAGGCTCTGTTTACATGCAGAAGCATCCGCTCGTTCAGGTTCTCACCGGGGATGGATTCTTCAACTACTGCACCGCCAGCAACCTGAAGCTACTGGAGCGCTCATGAGCCCTGGAACCCTGCTAAGGTACAAGGGTGCCTACCGGGATGCCATCCCCGAACGGGAGAGCGAGATCTTCCTCGTGATCGATTCAGCGCGCGCTTGTGGTGAGCAGTACCTGGTGGTGCTAGGCAGGGGTGAGGAGCTGCACTTCAGGTTCAACTCCCTGTTCATGTACGAGGAGGTGGAGGGATGAGCAAGCACTGGTGGGAGGAGCACGTGCAGCCCGGAATGCTGTTCGTTTCCAAAAAACATCTGTACTGCGGTGGGGCGCATGTTCCTGGCTCGCCCGGCCCGCTCCTCGATCCCGGAGCACCTGCCCTCGTGGTGGGCACGGAGCGGGTGGCAGGCAGTGTAACCTACTCGATCATGGGGGAGATCGGGTGGATGTATGCTGCCTCATTCCTCTCGTACTTCGAGCGTGTGGAGGGATGAGCAAGAGCAGCGAGAGGTACGCAGAGATCTGCGAGGGTGATCTGATCGCCCTGCACCCGGTGGAGTGGTTCTCAGGATCCGCGCTCATCACCATGCTCGTGATCTCATCCCAGCCCTACGAAATATCGGTGCGGCCGCGGCCCACAGATCTCGTGGTGCTCACCTCCCGGGGGGAGATCATGCCCCTGCGCCTGGGTGCATTCCACCCGTACGTGAGGCTGTGAGCTGAATATATAAGAATATACTGCTGAGATCTAATATTTAGATGTGCCAAAGGAGACGCCATGAATCGAAAAGACCTTAGAGCACTAGTCCAGAAGGTGATACTAGAGCAGACCAGAGAGCAGCACTTCGAAGCAATTGATGCTAAAATTGAAAGAATTAAAGAAAAGATGGAGGCAATTGAAAATAGCATAGACGTTCCTGAGCCGTCTGGTTACGATTCTGAGCCTCAAACTTATGAAGAATTGTTGGCAATTCAACTAGATAATAACTTAAATAGCTCAGATCCCAAGCTAAAAAACAAAGCGAAAACTTATCAAGAGCTTAAAAACAGCCTAGAAAAACTAGAATCGGAAAAAGAAAGACAAAATCCTTTACAATTTTCTAGAGAAAAAATGACTCTTGTCCCAAGATCAAGCAAAGGCTCTAGAGAAAAAGAGTTAGCAAGAAGAATTAGAGCCGGAGAAAATCCACCTAATGCCACAGGAAGAGCTCATCGTATTGCTAAACGGAGAGGTGATATCAAAGAGGCCCTTAAGCCAATAATAAAGAGGTCTCTAAGGGAAGCTTATCTGCTAGAAGAAGAAGCTGAAGCGCCAAATGTTGAATTTCCAGATTGGCTTGAAAATAAAATAAAAACTGTTCATGGTGAACCAGGACAGGGTTCTATATTTAGCAATCCAGAATCTGTTAAAAATATTGTATTAAAATTAATAAAAGAAAAACAAAATGAAATAGCTGATATTGCAAATACAACTGGAGTGTTAAAAACAAATGTAGCAAATATTGGTTACGATCTTGTTCTTCCTACTGAAAAAGCAAATAATTTGCCGGATGCAAATATAGGCACTACAGAAAAAGTTGAAGGACCAAATAAAATAAAAGTTCCCTTAGTACAAACAAGCGCACCCTTGTCTAAATTTGAAACTAATGAATTAACAGTTATTGTTAGACCTAAAAAAGATTCATCTGGAACTGTTATTCCGAACGAATATATCATTTTGAGTGCATTTCCTGGTAAGGATTTGCCAAGAGCTTCTGAGTGGAATGGCCAATACAGTATTATAAAACCAAATGAATCTTCGACATCTTCTATTCAAGAATCATTAAATCATTCACGTTGGCAAAAGCTGGCAGGCATTATAAGAGGCTGATGTGAAAGTACCCCTTCTAAAGCAATCCGATGGGCGGCCCTCCGCCTCCTTCACCATGATGGTGATCGCGTTCATCGTGGTTACCCTGTGGCTCGCGGTCTCGATCGTGGAGGAGGCCTGGGGCTTCCACATCCGCCAGTTCTCTGGCGCTGAGGCCATGAGCTACTTCACGCCGATCGCCACCCTCTACTTCTCGAGGCGCTGGACCGATTCGAAGGCGCCGGCATCCGGTGGCAGCGCACCCAGCACTCCCCCACCCTCTCCCGAGGAGTGAGCCGCTGATCAGCATGCAGGCGGGAGATCTCGTCAGGTTCACATCCCGGCACCTCGCCTACGATTACGATGAGCTGGCGGGAACTGTTGGCGTGCTGGTCCGGCCGATCGAGCTGCCGCACATCGATGGCGGGATGCATGTGTGCTGGGAGGCCCTGTGGCAGGGCAAGTTCATCGTGCTGCACGAGGCTGATCTGGAGCGCTTGTGATGAGCCTCCTGTGATCTTCGTCCGTGTAAATGACGCCCTGATCAGAGTATAATTGGATCATGAGCATCAAAAATCTACGTCCTCCTACCCGATTTACTGGGTTGCATGCGCACAGTGGTTTTAGTGTATGGGATGGACTTGCATATCCAAAGTCACACATTGATTTTATCACCTCCGAAGCCCAGGGCGGTGACTCCTGGGCGCTGACTGACCACGGCAACGGATCTGGCCTCGCGCACGCCCGATCTGCCGCTCTTAAGGTCCAGAAGTCAGGCAAGAAGTACCGCCAGCTGTACGGTGTCGAGTTCTACTTCGTTCCCTCCCTCGAGGAGTGGCAGCAGTCCATGGACCGCCACCAGCAGTCCATCAAGGACGCAAAGTCCGCCAAGGAGATGCAGGACCGCGCCGAGGAGCCCACTGTCGTCAAGCCTCCCGACGAGGAGGACGAGCAGGGAGGCCACGTCGTCGAGAACGAGGAGGAGACGAAGGAGTCCAAGCCCGGCAAGCCCGAGTGGAAGAAGTACTACCACCTCGTCGTCGTGGCCAAGAATCGCGTCGGCCTCGGAAACCTGTTCACCCTGGTCAAGAAGTCGTTCAAGCACGGCTTCTACCGGTTCCCGCGCATCGACTTCAAGATGCTCAAGGAGCACGGGGAGGGCCTCGTGGTATCGACTGCGTGCGTCGGTGGCCTCGCCTCCGGCCTCATCTACAGCGAGTTCCCTGACAGGAAGTTCTCTGAGCTGAGCCCATCGCTGTTCACCGGCGACGCGGCGGAGGCTGCTGTTCGATCCATTCGCGGTCGGCTCGACAACATGGTGGACCGCTTCGTCGACGCCGTCGGCCGCGACAACTTCTTCCTCGAGCTCCAGTTCAACGACCTCCCCGCCCAGCACCTCACGAACAGGTGCCTGATCGATGCGTCCATCAGGAACGGCATTCCCCTCGTGGCGACCGCTGACTCCCACTTCCCGTCTCCTGACAAGTGGCAGGCGCGCGAGCTCTACAAGAAGCTCGGGTGGATGGGAGCAAAGCTCGACAAGACCATGCTCCCCAAGCTGGAGGACATGAAGACGATGCTCTACCCGAAGAACGCCACGCAGATGTGGGACGAGTTCAAGAAGGGGTACGAGCAGCACGACTTCTACCGCGGCCACGAGGAGCTCGTCCGCGACGCGATCGAGAGGACGCACGACATCGCCTGGGAGAAGTGCGAGGACACGTGGATCGACACGCACGCCAAGCTTCCCCACCTGGACACGCCACAGGAGACGGCGTTCGAGCAGCTTGTTCGACTCGTCAAGGAGGGGCTGATCAGGGAGGGCTTAGACCAGAGTGATGTCTACGTCGAGCGCGCTCGCAAGGAGCTGTCAGACATCAAGTTTCTGGGGCATGCCTCATACTTCGTGACCATGTACAAGATCTTCCACAGGGCCGAGGAGCGGACACTCCTTGGACCGGGTCGCGGAAGCGGTCCGAGCTCCCTCGTCAACTACCTCCTCGGCATCACGCAGTTCGATCCGATCCAGTACAACCTCCTGTGGGGAAGGTTCCTCAACAGGCAGAAGGCAGGCTGGCCCGACATCGACTCCGACGCCGGGGACCGGGACGTGCTTATTGACGCATCCCGTGAGCTCTTCGGCGATGACGCTGTCATTCCCGTGTCCAACTTCAACACCCTCAAGCTCAAGTCCCTCATCAAGGACATCGCCAAGTTCTACGATGTTCCGTTCGATGAGGTGAACGAGATGACCGGCCCCCTCCAGTCAGAGGTCGAGATCCACGCGCGCGATGAGGACGTCGAGAAGTCCGTCTTCGTCCTCAAGCACGAGGACTGCATGAAGTACTCCGAGAGGTACAGGAGCTTCATGGAGAAGTACCCAGAGGTCGAGGCGCACGTCTCCACACTCTTCATGGAGAACCGCTCTATCGGCCGGCACGCGGGAGGCGTCCTTGTGGGTGACCCGATTGACCTCGAGAGGACTATGCCCATCATCAGCGTCCGCGGCGAGATGCAGACACCGTGGTCAGAGGGCATGAACTTTAGAAACCTCGAGGAGAACGGATTCCTCAAGTTTGACTTCCTGGGCCTCACCCTCCTCAAGGACGTTGAGAACTGCATTCGCAGGATCCTGAAGCGGCAGGGAAATCCAAGCCCGTCATTCTCTGATGTGAAGTCATTCTTCGATGAGCACCTGAACTGCAGGTACGTGAAGCAGGACGATCCAAAGGTCTGGGAGCACGTCTACAACGGCGGTCGGTTCGCCGGAGTCTTCCAGTTCACAAACTCTGGGGCTCGAAAGTTCTGCATGCAGGCCCGCCCAAGCAGCATCGAGGACCTGGCCACAATCACAGCCATCTATCGTCCGGGACCCCTCAAGGCAAACGTTCACAACATGTACGTTGATGCTGGGAAGGACCTCTCCAAGATCAAGTACGACCACCCCTTGATTGAGAAGACGCTGGGTCCCACGAGGGGATTTATGTGTCTAACAGGAGATACAAAAGTATTCACTGAAGATGGTGAAATCCCAATTGAAGAAATTGTGAATAAAAATATGTGTGTTTCACTTCCCTCTTACGATATTGAGACAGGAGAAGTTGTTTCTGACAGAGTAACTCAGTTTTATGATCAAGGTGAACGTGACACAATTGTGATCGAAACTGAAGACGGTGAGATCGAGCTCACACCTGACCACCTTGTCTACACCGTCAGGGGTAAAGTGCCTGCTGGTGAATTAAAAATTGATGATGAAATCATCAGTCTGAATACTTAGTTTCAAGAACTACATTCTTGAAAGATAAAAATATGAAAAATTGCATTATTTGTCAGGCACAGCTTCGAAAACAAAAGACTTATTGCTCTAGAGCCTGCTTAAAGATAGGATACACAGGAAAGAGACACAGCGAAGAATCTTTAAAAAAGATGCGTGGAAGGAAACTCTCTCAGGAGACCATCGCGAGGCAGAGCGCGAAGAAGACGCGTGAGCACGTTAGAGTTGAAGGTGACTTTCTGTGTCAACGATGCTCAAAGCACTTTGATTCAAATACATCTCTGCGAGCTCACATGTCCTACTGCTCAGATGCAAGAGGAGACACTCAGCCTGAGATCTGTACTATTTGTGAAAAATATTTCAAGTCTAGGCGCTCCATGCTAATACACAAGAACCTAAAGCACGTGGCGGATGAAGTCTCTAATTCTCGTAGAGCAAAGATGGTGGAAGCAAAGAAAAATTGTGAAATCAGAAGGTCTTCAAAGGCAGAGAGTGACTTCTTTGCTGCAATAAAGGAAATTAAGCCTGATGCAGTAAGAAACTTCATGATTCCCGGCAGTAGTCACGTGTATGATGTCTATATTCCCTCAATGAATACAATCATTGAGTTCGATGGTGACTTTTGGCACGGAAATAAAAAGATATATGATCTGTCTGATCGAATGAAAAGACAATTTCGCCTCGATGAGATGAACAGTGCAAGGGCGGTAGAAGTAGGTTATAAAGTTATTAGAGTGTGGCAGTCTGAATCCTCTCTCTTCATTGAAAACCTGAGAAAGAGCTAATATGTCAGCGCTAAAGACGTCTAGAGTCAAGTCAATTCGCAAAGGGTCTGTCAAGAGGGTCTATGATATAGGTGTGGAGAAGAACCATAACTTCTTTGCTAATGGTCACCTCGTTTCAAATTGCTTCCAGGAGCAGTTCATGAATCTTGCCATGGACTTATCCGGATTCACTGAGGGTGAGGCTGACTCAATGCGCAAGACGCTGGTCAAGAAGTCTCTCGATCAGGCTGACAAGAAGAGCGGAGAGAGAGTTATTCTGCGTGAGAAGTTCGTCTCTGGCGCTAAGTCCCTTCACGGACTTGATGAGAAGTTGATGCAGCAACTGTTTGATAAGATTGAATTTTTCAGCCTTTATGGCTTCAATAAATCCCACTCAGTCGCTTACGCCCTGGACTCCTACTACGCCGCGTGGCTCCACACGCACTACGAGACGGACTGGCTGGCCACGATCCTACAGTCCGAGAACGGCAATCCCGACGGCCTCAAGAAGGCGATCACTGAGATCAAGGCATTTGGATACCGCTTTCAGGAGGCAGACATCAACTACTCAGGCGATGTCTGGAACTACTCCGAAGAGCTGGAGGCCTTTGTGCCGCCTCTCTCCTCCATTAAGGGCGTCGGTGACACTGCTATGCAGGAGATCCTGCACAATCGACCGTACAAGTCGCTGGACGACCTGCTCTACGACGCCGACGGCGAGTGGCGGCACTCCAAGGTGAATAAGACCGCTCTTCGTGCCCTGTGCATGATCGAGGCGCTGGGGTCACTAGAGGAGATGCGCACCGGTCGAATTCGGAATCACAGGCAGCTGCTGGCTGTTCTCACAGATGATAAGAACTACGACACACTTCGCAAGGGAAGGTGGGGCATGACCAAGTCACAGGTGAAGAAGGCGCTGAAAGATGGGTCTTCCCTCGAGCCCCTCACAGACCGCCTGATTGAGATGTACGCGGGCCTTCCCGACTGGTCCAGGCACGAGAAGATCACCAACTACGTGGAGATGACATCTTCAGCTCCGCACGACCTAGTCTTTCCCGATGCCTTCGTCAATCGAGTCAAGAGCAAGGACGTTCAGTCTGTCTTCAAGATTCCGGGTGGCGCGAAGGGTGTGGGATGGTTCTGCGTCGCAGAGGCGATTCAGAAGACGACCAAGAAGGGCAAGGCCTTCCTTCGAATTCGCGCGATCGACGATGAGAACAACTCCGGGTGGATCCGAGTGTGGGGCAAGTTTGAGCTGCTTCCTGATCCCTACTCACTGTGGATTGGCGAGGTCGACAACGACGCTAGCTGGGGCATGGCATCCACCTCGTGGAAGCTCAAGCAGATTAAGGCTTTCGAATGACTGATAGATCTGAAATGTCTGTGGGCGATCTCGCCTGGATCTGGTCCGCAGCCGGCCCACTCGCTGCCCTGGTTGTTGATATCGATCCCAGCAAGGAGGCGCAAACATACTACCTCCTCTCCTGCCCGGACCGAGAGCCTGAGTGGCTCCCTGAATCGATGGTGTTCTCCTCACCGGAGGCCGTAACCCACCCCTGGCAGGCTCGGCAGGTGCACCCATCCCTGATCGCCAGTGAGATCGTATCCGTGCAGCCAATGACCCAGGGCTGCCTACAATTCTACCTCGATGATGCCGAGCGCAGGGTGAAGGGAGATGGAGAGTGATGTGGCTCAATCTATTCGGCTTCACCCTGTTCCGCGAGGATCCGGGTGTGATCAGCCCAGGCCCGCGCTGGGTTTGCTTCTACGATTGCTACATGCACGCTGATGAGAGCCTGCCTAGGCTCATCTGGAGCCTGATCACAGAGTTCCGGCATGATCGGCACCTGATTGGATGATATGTGGCTGAACAATCCAAATAAACTGCGCAAAGGCCGGCTCTACGAGTGGCAGAAAAGAACCCGTGCGTGGGTGGCTTGGTTCGATGAGAACGGCCTAAGTAACCAGAATGCAGTTGATGCGCCCCCGAATGGATCCGCGCTATTGTATGTGGGCAGAGGCCGCGCCGGCGAGGTCGCCATCACCGGCTACACATTCCTCGTTCCAGATCGAGGCTTATTAACTGTGTTCAACAGTGATGTTGTTTATGGGCTGAGAGAGATCAGCTGAGGAGAGAAAATGACGCCTGAACAGTTCGTGTACTGGCTCCAGGGCTTCCTGGAGGTGAGTGGGGCGAGTGAGATGAACGAGCAGCAGTTGAGGATCGTGCGCGATCACCTCGAGCTCGTGCTGAGCAAGAGAACTCCGGCGTACGTGCAGCACACCCAGCCTGCTCCTGTTCCCAAGTGGGAAACAGTTTCCGGCTTCCAGGGCACCTATCCCACCGGCCCCAAGTGCGGAACGTGCGGTGTGGTGTGCTCGGAGGAGGGCGGCACCTGCAGGAAGTGCGCCCGATCGAAGGGGCGCCTGGTGTACTGTGATGCCTGCGGGGAGCAGCGCCTCGAGGGGGAGCTCACAGGGATCAGCACTGAGAACCTGGCCGGTGTGGTGATCTGCAGCGCGTGCAAGAGCGAGCCCATGAAGCAGCCCATCCTCGATGTTCCTCTGCACCTGTCCTGCTGAGATGCCTGCGAAGCCCGTCATCTCTGCCTCTGGGAATCAGCTCGGCGCGAGGACGAGCCGGACGAGGTTACAGGATCTCCTGCCTGGCACTCTCGTTCAGACCCGTGTATGTGAGGAGTGGATGTCGAAGCAGTACTGGGACTGCAGTGAGAACGAGTGGGTGGGGCTCGAGCCGGGAACTGTTGCAGTGATCCTCGATGTGAACGAGATGCATATAAAGTTTCTCGCCAAGGACCGCATGTTCAGCATTCACAACTGCTACAACATCGATGAGACTGGTATACCCGTGTGGTGTGATCTTATAAACTCAGGTAAGTGAGCTTACAATCTGTGCCAGAGGTAATATGTTGAGGATTAAAAACGTCACTCTAGAGGCTCCTGATCTCGGTGGAAAGACGACGCTCTGTAGCAACATCCACAGGGCAACCGGATTTAGGTGGAGCATCACAGATCGATCTCTGCTGAGTGATATCTGCTACACGCGACAGTTCGGCCGCGGCGAGGATCGAGCGGCTAATTTCAGGTCAGACCTCCGACGCTGGCTGCTCGACCTCAACAACAGCCTCATAGTGCTGCTTCCCCCTGTCCAGGTGCTCGAGCAGCGGTATCTCCTCAGGGGAGATGAGGTTCAGGACATTGAGTCCCTGAGGGTCCTACACAGAATCTATGAGGAGGAGGTGAGCCGCATCGCTCCCGCTGGATTCCAGCCCCCGCCGAACGTCCTCGTGATTCGCGATCCCCTCTCGCCTGAGGACCTCACGGAGAAGTGCGTCTCCTGGCTCACATCCCGCGAGGCTCAGACGCCTATTGAGGTTGCATCACAGGTCGAGGCCCTCGCCGCGAGCAGCGCCTCGTGCGAGGCGATTGGATGTAGGTTCGTCTTCAGCCCAGATCCCCGGTCTCTGGAGCCGGGTGTGAGCCTGTCAAGTCACATGACCTCTCCGAGCGCTATGCAGTGGCCTCCGGAGGAGGCTTATTACGCCAAGATTCTGTCACACGTGATGCAAAATGTAGAGGATGAGATTGCGGGTCGGAACGAGTACTCCAGAAAGCAGGACGTTTACACGACCCGACGGTTCATCTACACGCAGGACTCCTGCATCTCACTCATTCACACGACCCTGCGGCGGGACACGCTCACCATGAGGGTCTACTGCAGATCCTCAGATGTCAAGGGCACTTTCAAGTACGACTTCCAGTTTATCTGCTACCTCTTCAGCAGGATTTATGCGCGGCTCCGGGACAGGTGTGGATGGTCGGGTCCTCCGCGAGGCAACTTCGTAATTGATGTTGAGATTGGATCTGCTCACATTCCCTGACACACAAGAATAAAATTAATGTGATGCCACTAAAATATTTAACGGAGGAGACATGAGTAAGATGACGCAGAGGGATCCGGAGTTCATAATGTTCGTCGGGCCCATGTTCGGATCGAAGACATCCAGGCTGCTAGCAACAGTTGAGCGCTATCGATACCAGAGCAGGGGCATTCTCGTGTTCAAGCCGCGGATGGATAAGCGGTACGAGAGCGAGAGGATCGTCACCCACACGGGTCTCAGCGTCAGTGCGCAGTGCGTCGGATATGGACGTGAGATCATCGAGCAGGTCCTCGCGGCCCCCGACTGTGAGGTGGTCGCTGTGGACGAGGCGTTCATGATCGAGGGATCAGCTGAGGCGTGCCTGTCGCTGTTCAGGCGTGGCAAGACGATCGTGGTGTCGTCCATCCAGCTCTCAGCCTCGGGACTTCCGTTCGACGAGGTGAAGGACATGATGCCCTACGCCACGCGAATTGAGGTGTGCTCGGCGGTCTGCCCAATCACGGGCAGGGACGCCTACTACACAGAGAGAAAGAGGAGCGACCTTGGCGAGATCGCAGTGGGCGGCAAGGAGATGTACTCTCCCGTCTGCTGGGAGCACGCCAAGTTTATGCGAGGAGTGTAATATGGGAATGGATCCTTCGTCGGTCAACTGTGTCATCTACCACGGAGGGTGCACAGATGGGTTCGGTGCGGCATTCTCCGCGTGGAAGTGCCTGGGCAACAGGGCAGAGTACCACGCCTGCAAGCACGGTGAGGCACCTCCTGATGTCCAGGGAAAGAACGTCGTTATCCTGGACTTCTCCTACGACAATGCAACCACGAAGAGGCTGATCTCTGAGGCCGCATCACTGCTCGTGATCGACCACCACAAGTCCGCTATGGTCGAGCTCCACGATGTGAGCAACACACACTTCGACATGACCCACTCGGGCGCCCGGCTCTCGTGGGACTTCTTCCACCCAGGGCACCCACCTCCCAAGCTGATCAACTACATCGAGGACCGGGACCTGTGGAAGTGGGAGCTCCCCTACTCGAAGGAGTTCAGCGCCGCCTTCGACATGGTGCCGTTCACGTTTGAGGACTTTGAGAAGTACGAGGACGACTCTGTCTTCGACGACGCTGTGAAGAGGGGATCCTACATCCTCGCCTACTCCAAGACCGTGATCAAGAAGGTGTGCGAGAAGGCGGCACAGCGTCGCTACCAGGGCATGGATGTGATGGTGGTCAACTCCTCACACTGGATGTCTGAGATCGGCAACAGGCTCTCCCACGACTGTGACTTCGCAGTCATCTGGTACTACGATCACGAGGACCGCAAGATCAAGGTGAGCCTCCGCGCCTTCCACGACAACGTCGATGTCTCGGAGATCGCGAAGAGGTTCGGTGGCGGAGGCCACAAGAAGGCGGCAGGATTTGCCCTTCCCAATGGGAAGCACATTGAGGAGATCTTCGACGTTGAGTGATCTGAATAGGCCGTCCTGGGACTCCGTCTGGATGGAGACAGCCCGGACAATCTCCCAGAGGTCCTGTGACCCTCGACACCGCGTCGGAGCCATCGTGGTGACATCCGACAATACCCAGGTTCTCTCCGTGGGATACAACGGTAATTACACAGGGGGCCCAAACGAGGTGGAATCTGAGAGGCCTGGGGAGTCCGGATTCCTGCACGCGGAGGTGAACTGCCTGCTAAAGATGGACTACAACAACCCGAAACGCAAGGTGATGTACGTCACCCTGAGCCCCTGTCGGATGTGCGCCAAGGCCATCGTCAATGCCGGAATTAACGAGGTCGTGTACGGTGAGGAGTATCGGGACGTGAGCGGCTTAGAGATACTCATGAGCGCAGGAGTCATCGTTAGAGATCAACATTGCAATAAAGTTGGTATCGATTGAGGCGGACTCAATATTTAAGCACATGACTGCCTCAAGATTGCGCCGAGAGAAGACGAATTTGAAAAGAAATTTAAAATCAGAGTCTCGTCTCACATCGGCTCGAGTCACTTTTGATAACTCATCTCTGATCGAACGCCAGACTCATCTGCCTGTCAGCCTCGACACCCTCAGCGAGGGTGTTGTTGTCATCTATCGATCTGTCTCACGCCTAAATAGAATGAGTGAGTCCTACCACAATGACAGGCTCGTGGAGAGCCTCTCCTCTGCTCGAATGTCCTCTTTTCTACTCGAGGCCGAGGGAAATGAAAAAGTATTTAAATCAATTGAGGAGGCGAGGGACGCAGCAGTTCAAGAGCTTGAAAAGCTCGACTCAGCAAGGGCTGCACTCAACAGCACAGTTCTCGACGTTGCCATAAAGGATCTCAGGGGAAAGCTCGCCACCGTCTCGATGGATCCCGCTAGTGTGGATAAGCTGGGCGGCCTGAGCGCCTTCCTGGGAAGAACGACCAAGCAGCTCACATTTATCGCAAACAGCATATGGTCGCTGAACAGCACGGTCAAGGGCATTGCAAAATCCATCCAGGACATGTTCGCAATACTTAAACTTGATCCTGCGGATGGAGAAATACAGGGAGAATCTCTTAGGAAATTAGCCTCTGAGAAGAAGCTCGAGGGAATTCCCAATGACGATGTGCTTATCGACAAGCTGGCGAAAAAAGCGGGAGACACTGTCAAGGGCAGCATGAGCAGGGCCTTCTCCTCCATTAAGTCCCTTTTCACCGGAGTTGATCCCATAGAGTTCAAGCCCCGTGAGTTCGTTGAAGAGCTGATAGACCTCAAGCTAAGTGATCTGTTCAAGTGGATCAATGAGTCAACAAAAATCACCGTCACAGACAATCCCACAGAGACAAAATCAGCGAAAGAGATCTCTGACATTGCTCCTGCAGCTCCAAAGTCAGCTAGAGGAGAGATAGTGACTCCGGCAGGTCCTAGCAGATCAGGCGCATCCAGCCAGGCTCCGAAAAATCCTACAAGACAAATTCCTCCTCCCAAGGCTCCAGATAAATCAGCTGCTGCTCCCATGGGAAAAGAAATATTTAGCGCAATTGATGGGCTTCTAGGGACTTTTGATGTGGCAGAAGAAGATCAGAAAAAAGTAGATGATGCCAAAGGGAGGCTCAAAGATCTCATGAGCGCTCGTACGGGGAGGATATCAGATCAATTTGCTGAAACACTAGGCACAGAGTTGGCCGATTTTTGGCAACAGTGGTCGGAAGATATTAAAATATCCGGTGATAAAATTAGCACATCCCAGGGCGCAAAAGTAACTAGACAAATACAGAGCATTGTCAGGGACCGCGTAAAAAACAGCATCAAGTTTGAGTCAGCTCGCTTCCCCGGCAGACAGAGTCTCAATAACACACCCACAAGATCTGCTGATATTATCAGCGAGTCCCGCTGGGCACAGCTCGCTGGGATAGAGGATAAAGAGTAATATGATAAAAGTGAGTGAATCAAAAATAGTTGAGTCAATGTATCGGGTCTACAAACGTCGTCTCGTTGAGGCACTAAGAGTTAGGGACGATTCCGATAATATTGTGATTAGCAAGGACCTTAAGGTGCGTCACGATGAATCCGGATTCGAGTACACAGTCGCTGACGTCTCCGGTGATTCAGTCAAGCTCCGGAAGCCCGAGGAGCCCAGGTTCTCTCCTCCTGGACAGGAGTTCGTTGGTGAGACCGCAGTCAATGTGCCTGACGCTGAGGGAGGCTTCGAGGATGCAACACACGATCAGCTGCTCATGATGTCTTTTGGTGATCCTCAAGGCGGAGAAGATGAGTCAGAGACAGTCTTCACTGTAAACAGGGATGAGTTTGAGAACAATTACAGCCTCGAGCCTGCTGAGACTGATGAGAAGCCGATCAAATCATCAGGTAGCAAGCCAAAAACAAAAAGTGCGCAGAAAATCGAGAAGGGAGCCCGGAGATGAGCCTCGAGCGTGATATAAAGAGCACAATTAGGCAGTCCCTGGGGCTGTCTGCTGCTAGCAACAAAGGCTCTCTTAATGAGGCCTACGTTGTTGAGCCCAAGCCCTACTCCCTTAAGACGGAGTTCCTGAGCGACAAGACAAAGCGCACGAGAATAGATGACTTCAATGAGTCAGTCAAGTGCCTCAACGGTATTGCGGCGCGTCTCGACACAGCGGACAGGGATGGCGCTGACTCTCGATCGTCGGAGTTTCGGTCGCTAAAGGACGATGAGACACGCTGCATCAATGACTCCTTCCTGCGCTCCAAGTTCTTTGATAATATTGATGATCCGCGTAGTCAGATCACGATGGACACTCTCACTTTCATGCGTCTCGAGCGTGACTGGGGTACCTTTGACACCTGGCAGCGCGACTTCATCGCGTGCGGAATGTCAGCTAGGTCCGGGTACGTCGTCACTGCGTACAACATGATGCTCAAGCGCTACATGAACCACGTTGTCGACTCCGGCTGTGGACTCCCAGCAGGAACATTCCCCGTCATCGTCCTCGATGTCTCTGAGGGAGCCTACTACAGGGACTATCTAGGAGACAGAAAGACCTACATCGTGTCAATGATGAAGGAGCTCAACTGGGACGTGATTGAGGATCGGTTCAAGAAGGCTGAGAGAATTGCGAAGGTGCTGGCATGAGACTCACACGATCAATGCTGAGAAGAATGATACTCGAGACAGCCTCGAGATCTCAACTTTCCCTTGTTTTAGAAGCTGAGGAAGATGAGAAGGAAAAACCAAAAGACGACGCCGCCGGAGATGACACCGGGTCTGATGACCTCTTTGGAGGCTCAGAAGGTGATGAAGAAAAGACCGATGAAGAAGGAGACTCTGACAGTGCAGATACTGCATCGTTAGATGACAGTGGCGACTCTGAAGAAGAGGAAGACAAAAATACAGTTCCTGAGGAGGAAGTTGCTGAGCGCGAGGAGGACGCCCGAGAGGAGGGAGCTCGAGACGCGCTAGAGGTTGAGAAGACCATCGGAAAGCCCATTGCGCTAGCTGTACAGGGCGCTTTTGATGACGCTGTTGCTGCCTTTGATAGAGTCAAGGACATTGCCCTGAGTGAGAGCCTAGCTCGAATCGCCTGGGGGCGCAGCAGAGGAGTACTCTCACGTCTGCTTTTTGAGGATCAGCGTCCAGAGATAGACATGGCGATGTACTGTCAGCGGATTGCCAACCTCATAACAAACTACGACAGCATTCTCGACATTGAGAAGGCGATATTTGATGCAGCGTACAACATGCTCAGCAGCAATGATGACTTTGGGCCCGACGTCGCAGATGAGTTTAAGGATATACTTGCGCGCGACTATGACTTAGAGTTTGACCATGTCTACGACCCAGAGAAAGCAGAGCAGCCTGTCTACGCGGCGGGCTCAAGGAAGCCAGAGGGCGCCTGAGATATCACGAATCGAGATCGACTATCAGACCAAGAAGTCAGTCCACATAAGCCTCACGAAGTCAACACACTCTGACCTCCGCATCATGCTCCTCAAGAGGGGAGTCTCCATGCAGGAGGTTTTTAATAGAGTCGCCTCCATGATCTGCGACCAGGATCCTCACCTCGTCAAGATCATCGATGATATTCAGTTTGAGAAGAAGGAAAAGCACATAAAACAGGTTACGAGATCTGACTCACAGACCATATTTGACCTGATTGAGAATGTGAGCCCATTTGATGAGCCTGAAAGGTCTGAAAAAGATGAGTGATAGTGAAAATCCCACGAGCATGAGAGCGGCTCTCTTTCGGCTGCTTGGGCTAACTGACCCGGAAGACAATGATCAGTCACAGCAGAGCACCACAGGAGAAGTCGATGTCAAGTCTCTTCATAGAAAGATATCCGAGCTGACGGATCAGGTAAGGGACCTTCAGGACCTAACTAAGCTGCTGGCTGTGAATCAGGCGCAGCTCGCATCAGATGTCTATGTGATTTACACGCAGGTCAGAGAGTCTCTAGGGTCAGAAGAAGAGAGCTCTCCTGTTGACAGAATTCGCGCTGAGTCCTCCGTCGCTCTGTGGCGTCCTCACACAAGCGGATCAGGTGGAACTGGAGGAATGCTGAACTAGTGAATACCTACGTAATAGTGGTAGTATTTCTTATACTGGCTATATTTGTATGAACTGGAACTCAGTGAAGTCATTTTTATCCTCCGCCTGGGAGTGGTGTAAACGCTACTGGCAGTTGCTTATCGGTGCTCTCACTGCAGCTGCTCTGTTCGTCCTGTTCAGGCGCCGCAAGTCTGATCCTGAGCTCACTGATAGGGTGATCACCGCTTCCCGGGATGAGATTAACGCTGTAGATCGCTCACACCAAATTGAATCTGAGCTTGTTGATGCAGCACGGGCCCGAAGGGACGCTGCTGCTGCGCAGATTGAGGCTGATTCGAATCAAGCTTCCGCCGCTCTGGATTCTCGCCGCGACGAGAGGGTGAAGGAGCTCACAGCTGTGGGCGCAGACGATCCGGATGAGATCACTCGGCGTCTTGGATCGCTAACAGGAATTAGAGTGCAGGGAGGCGACAGGTGAGCTACTCTCTTCGATACGTGTTCGGAATCAGTGGATCAAAGTGCGATCGCACAGCTAAGCTTCTCGAGCAGAGAAGCATCGATGCATCTCAGCTTAGTGAAGAGGATTCTGGTGAGGGTCTAACAAGTGAATCTGGTGCAGATATGGACACAGACACAGAAGGCGGAGCTGGACCAACTGGTGGAGAAGGTTTTCTTGAGTCACGCACGAGGCGCTTCAATAGGGATGATGTCACCCTCTCTGAGTGGCGACGCCTAGCGGGGATACAGTGACTGAGAAAGACTTCGCACGTGTGAGAAGGACTTGCTTATCTCTCATCACTCTCTTAGCATACGTGTCCTCTCTCCTCTTAGCTGCACCCATCTCTGCCTCGGCGCAGCCCAGACCTCAGCCTCAGACTTCTGCTTCGGCTCCATCCGAGCCAGTTATGATCACTGTCAGGGCGGGAGATCCAGCTCCCTTCACAGGAACTCTGTTCAGCACATCTGCAGCTGCAAGACTACTTGCAGACCTGGAGCTAACTCAGGAGCGCTGTGATATTCAGATAAACTCCCGTATTCGACTCACAGAGGCGAACATGCAGCTGCAGATAGACACAGAGCGCGCGCGCCTCACAGCACTTCAATTTAGAATGACTGAGGTCACCCGAATCAAGAACGATCAGATTGACTTCCTGATGCGCCAGCACCGTCCCAGGGCGTGGTACGAGTCAGGTGAGTTCTGGTTCGGTCTAGGCTCTGTTGTGGGTGTCATAATCACAGTCGCAGCCGGATACGCTCTGGGACAGGCATATAACTAGCTAATGCTCAGATGTTTATCGGAGACCACCATAATTAAGACTTGACCTCCTGGAGACAGAAATTGAAGACAAACGCAAGAAAGCTTGAGTGGGCTCTTGAGAAGATCCTCTTCGAGGACATCACCTACCACATGCCAGATGTTGCATACGGGATCTACGACCGTCCCGGTCCCACGGGAGAGACGGATCCGGACTTCAAGCCCACCGTGCACCCCGACCTGCCGCTCAAGCCAACAGAGCTCATGTCAGCTCAGCTCTCCACCGAGCGCCCACCCATCGAGGACGAGGACTACATTCCCACGAGCGTCTCAGACCTCAGGAATGCAGCCTCAGCTGTTGCGGGCCTCGTGCCGCCCGACCAGGTCGGCAAGTTCTACAGGAGAATGAAGGACCTGCTCACTGCAGCGGAGGAGGAGAGGGATGCCAAGGCGGCTCCCAAGTCCCGTCAGGTGAGCGCTGAGGAAGAGCCAGAATTAGAAAATGACGAAGAGGAGAATCCCATGAAGAGAAGTGTTAAGTCAGAGTCACGCGCAGCTAAAATCCAGAGAATAGCTGAGGCGATCAACGTACTCTCTAGGGCCATTGAGTCCCGCAAGCTCTCGCGTCGGCGATCGCTCAGGGAGGTTGAGGTCACGAGGATTCCGCAGGGTGCCACGACGAGGAAGCTTCCCACTGTCTCTCCGGAGTCACTGTCCGCCTTCGACGACGAGCGCCCGATGACAATGTCCACAGATGATCCGGGAAAGAGGTTGCAGAATATTGCAGACTATCTAAGTTTTAGCTCCGGAGCCTCTGGCGCCAGACAGTTTCTCCAGAAGATATTCAATAAGATCAAATACATTGTTGACAATGCATCCAAGGAGGAGCTAGACGTCTTTGTGGGTGATCAGCTCTTGCCACTCTACATCGAGACTGCAGCTGCATCAGGATACCTTCCTGATCTTCTGGAGGATCTTCCCGGCTACAAGGACAGCATAAAGAAATTCAGAAATGATGCAATAAACGCAAAGAAGAGGGGAGAGCCTCTACCTGCTCTCCCGCAAGAGCTAGATGCTGTCACAGAGACATATGAGTTCAGAGAGTTCTTGTCGTCTATGATCGATGACGTCTTCAGGGAGTCAGAGAAGGAAGCTGAAAACGCAATTCTAGATACTGTTCGTGAGAAGTTCAGCGACAAGGATCCGGTTCACTACACAATACTCAATCAGGTGATGAGAAGAGCTGACAGAGACAATGCCACGTTCGATAGGCGCCTCAGAAAAGACCTAGAAAAGCAGGGTCTGCCGGCAGAGGTCATCGATGAAAAGATCAGCTCTTTCATAGATGAGATAAACATCGTCTTCAGCGATCTCGAGGAGCTTGCCGAGGACGTCATTAACAAGGGAATTCTCGTTCCCATGATGCAGGACAAGCTCGATGAGATGTCTGATGACAAGCTCCTCAAGCTCTTCAGTAAGTCTTACTCATCTGCAGGCAAGTCCATGGATGATGAGATCTTGAGGGAACTTGAAGCTTATATAAACGCAGCTGCACAGACTGAAAATCCTGTGAACTTTGAGGCAGTAATGCAAACCCTCGACACCATTCAGGACAAGGAAAATCCCCTCTACAAGAAGCTCCTTTCAATGGTCCAGGAGCCTGCTCCGGAGCAGGAGAGCCTCTGATCCTTCTGTACATACAATCTCCTGCAATTAGTATAGAGACATGCGTCGCGGTATGCTAACAGAGATCATGGGGAGCTATCTCGATGATATCGATCACACCGCCTCTGGCCGCAGGGAGTTCAGCGTCCCCTTCGGTGTGTCGACTGCAGGTCGAATGCCCGTTGTGCCCAAGTCAGGCGGGTGGTCCGAGGACCGTTCACAGCGGTGCCTCACGAGAAGCTACGACTTTCGGGACCACTCCCAGATGTGCGACTTCGTGCGAGAGGTGCTCGACTACGAGTCAGACACGGGACACTACGGCAGAATTGAGTGCAATTTCCCGACCGTCACGCTGAGCGTCAAGACCCACGACCTCGATGCTGTCACAGAGGTCGATAGGGACTACGCTGCACACTGCGACTCTGCCTACGACGACGTCCTCCACTACTCGCTGCCTGCCGGCTCCGATGACATCCCCTAGTTCACAGAGCGGTTGGGGACACCCTGAGGATGAGTGGGCCCGGGTCGCAGGGAATCCCGACAACCTGCTTGTGAGCGACTCTATTAGGTCGGCTGTGAGCAGTATGCTTGAGCCGCCACCTGCCGCTCCCACACTTCCTACAGCAGCTCTCACGGGAAACGCCGGCAGAGTTGAGATGCGAGTTTCCCGGGTCGAGCGATCCACCAGCTCCTGCCTGGTCTGTGGCTCTGCTCCCATCGGTGCCGGCCTTACCCTCATTCGAGCTGACGCAGGGTCCTGGAAGCAGCTCTGTGTGACACAGGCCGGCCTCCTAGGAGCTGTTCTCGACCTTGACGTCTCATCCGGATGGGAGATCACATCGGCTGTCGACTTCATCGAGTCCTCTGACACTTGCATCGTCACGGTGTCCTGCGCTCGGCCCAGTGCACATTCACCGCATCCGTGATACTTATAGCCTGGAGACCAAGATGGCAAATAGAACAGACCACGAAGATGAGCTGGATGGAGCTGATCTCAATCGCACATTCCAGTTCGAGAAGTTCATGCGCGACATCGAGCGCCGCGAGGAGCTCCGCCGTGAGGCGGCTCAGCAGGCTGCCCGGGAGAACACAGGAGTGAACCGCCTCAGGGACGAGAGGAACAGGGAGCACCTCCACAGCCGCCTGAGGTGGTCCCGATGAGGCGCCTCGACAGCAGGTCTCTCGACGAGCTCGTCAGGTCGATCACGGCCCAGGCGATCAGTGAGACCCTGGGCCCCATCCGCGACGAGAGAAGGCTCCGACGTGAGGGAGAGGCCGACCTGCAGGCGGCAAAAGCCAGGCAGCTTCAGGGAGTTGAGGAGGTGGATTCTCCCGGTGACCTCGAGGAGGTTGATGAGGATGAGGCCTCCACAGATAAGGCTTCCAAGCCGGCAGCGAAGCCCACCGCTCCTGAGGAGAAGGGACAGAAGACCGTCTCCAAGAAGATCGCGACAGGCAAGGAGGAGCCCAAGCCCGAGGCGCTCATACCCGACGCGCGGGACATCAAGGACGTCACCTTCGACCAGGTGATCAACATGGTGAACATGATGAGGTCAGGAAGGTCAACAAAGAATCCTGACACGAAGCAGAGCCTCAAGGACTACTTCAAGGGACTCAATGCGGGAGAGCGCCAGGCACTATTCGTCCTCCTAAGCGGCATCACTCAGATCCTGGCAGGCGGTGTCGAGGGCGCTGAGGCTCCAGATCCCTCTGAGGTTGGAATTCGCATCAATCCAAAACTTCCCACAGACAAGGACAGGACCGCATCCCGTCCCGATCGTTCGACCCAGCCGTCTAGACCCACAGGTCCCAGCGCTCGAGCCGATAAGGACCTTCCAATCGTTGTTGCAGAGTCGCCTGGACGCCGGGATCCCCGGCTCCTCACACGCTCTGGGAGGCGTGAGTGACGCTCTCTGAGATCCGAAGCATTGTGCGCCTTCAGCTGAGGGAGTCGCACGATATTGACTCGGACCGCTTGTACAGATGCTTCGGTGGACGTATTGTTAAGTTCGGATCCCCACAGTGCCTCGATGACATACAGATGAGGATGCGTGATGCGGCTGAGACCCGTGACTCGTGTGACTGCAGAACAGACAAGAGGGCTGCCTACAACAGCCTGCTTCAGATGCTCCGGCGCGAGCTCCGAGAGGCTGAGCGAGCCAACAGGACACTCTACCCAGACGAGGAGTGACTCATGGGTGGAGTAGCGGGCCACATGGCCCACCTCCACGAGTCCATGGACCTCACTTTCGGTGAGATCAAGTCCATCCTTCTGGATGTTGCAGCCTCCAGGATCGATGCCTTCGAGAAGGTGGACGGTCAGAACATCTTCTTCTCCTGGGATCGGTCTAGTGGTCGCGCGCGCTGCGCCCGAAACATGGGAGACATCGAGCGCGGAGGCATGACTCCAAGGGAGTACACCTCGAAGTGGCGCGGGCACCCTGCTGAGGCCGCCTTTATGGGAGGTTTCGCCGCCATCGAGGGATTCCTCAGCTCACTTCCTCGCAGGACACTCGAGGCGGTCTTTGAAGCGCAGGGCCGCAGGTACGTCAATGCTGAGATCGTCTGCGCCCGGAGTCCCAACATGATCCGGTACGACGGAAATCACATCGTCATTCACAACCTGCAGGACTTCTCAGGTGATCGCGCTGTCGTGCTTCCGGGGAGAAGTCTCGCTGAGCTCACCCGACGCCTCGATGGAAGCAAATTCGACGTCGATGGGACTCAGTGGACTGCGCACGGACCCATGAGAGTCCAGATTCCGGACACATCTCGTGGAGCGCACTGCGAGAAGCTGACCAGAGACATCGATGAGATCCGGTGTGCTCTGCCCGACTCCGCCACTCTCTCTGACTGGGTCGCACACCTCCTTCGGCAGGGTCCAGTTGGTGACCTGGGACTGTCTCCCAGCCGATCTGAGCGCCTGATTGAGCGTATTGTGGGACTAGTCAGTGGCGTGTCCACGAGGGACCTACCAGACCTGAGGTCCCTCAAGTCCGGACTCACAGAGTCAGCATCACGACGCGTGTCGGACATGGCCACTGTGGCCACAGTCCGCTCTGCTGTCTCTGCCCTCACCGAGCCCCTCGAGTGGGCGATCAGCGAATTCGCGGTCGAGGCCCTTCGGGGAGTGTCATCTGCCCTAGTGCGCGATCACGAGTTCGAGCTGCAGAGGCAGAGATCTGAGCTTCAGGAGTCGATACGGTTGATTCGTGCCGCTAGGAGTGCTGCCGCCATTCCCATTAGGGCACTGCTGGAGAAGCAGCTGGGAAAGCTTGGTAGCGTAGAGAACGTGAATCAGACGATCGAGGGCATCGTCTTCGAGCACCCGAAGGGAAACGGACGTCTCTGCAAGCTGACAGGCTCCTTTGCCATGGTGAACCAGATCGTGGGCCGCGCGCGTCGCATGCCTGCAGATTGACCTGAAGCTCTCCTGTGCAGCGCATACTTATGCGCTGAAGATGCCATACAAGATTAGAAAGACGAGATGCAAGAAGTCATCAGGTGAGCCTGGTAATTACAGGCTCTCCTACACTGACAAGAGCGGGAAGCACCACAGCTCGTGTCACACCTCGAAGAAGAAGGCACAGGGCTCCATTGCTGCCATTGAGATGCGCCGCGAGGGTGACGATCTTGGTGTGCCGCTGGAGGCTGAGGCCGAGATTCGAGGCCTCGTCCGAGAGGCGCTTCTGCTCGAGGAGATCACGGCTGCAGACAGGCGTGAAATTGAGAAGATATCCCGGCGCTCCGCTCGACAGGAGATCGAGCGCGCTATAGGTCCGGACCTTGGAAGGTCGATAAGGGACGAGGTGAAGCGTGCCCTGGGCTCCCGAGCCACCCGCGAGGAGATCGCAGAGGTGGCTGAGTCAGTGCTGCGCCGGCTCCACCGGGAGCTCGCTGCGGGATGAGCCCACCCCCAGATCTCGACAAGGAGGACCACAAGTGGCCGATAGGTCTCGTCCTCGCCCTGTGCGCCGCAGTGCTTGCTGTGCTTCAGCGCTGCTGCTAATCCGTGTCACCCAGGCCCTGCGCAGCTGATCTCGGCCCTTGGTCCTTAGTTCAACCCATGCTCCGTCGCCATGAGACTGATTGCACCCCTGGTGCGTTCTACACTCCTGTTTTCACGCTCACTTGCTCATGTATACTTAACCGTGTGGCACACCAGCAAAGAGGCAGATGAGGTGAGACGGTGAACGAGAGTCAACTTCGACGCGTGATCAGGCAGATGCTGACCGAGAACGACGACTACGATTACTACAGCTACGGCGGTGGTATGGGAGACGTCGGTGGGAGCAGCGGTGGCGGAAGTGTGCTAGGGAAAATCTTCATCAAGCCGTTCGCAGATGTCGTGAAGGCTGCAAAGCTCACTGTGACTGACATCCTCTCCGCACTTCGACTCGGATTCACAACTGCGTTGCGCTTAGACCCGAAAAAACTCAAGGAGGCGCGCGGAGCGTACAATCAGCGCCTCGCGGCCTCCGCGCGAGAGTGGGCTCCCATCATCGGTGAGTCTTATAAGGCAATCGCAGAGACAGACCTCGGACTAGTGACTCTCACGCTGGCTCCCCACCTATACTACTCTGCTGCCATCGTTAAGGCCGGAAAAATGGGTGTTGACGCGACAGTCGAGGTGTTGAACAGGTCCGGGTGGACAAGATTCTCAGACGACTGGAAGCGCACAATAGTTGCTTACTTCGGAACGCAGTGGAAAGAAATAGAGGCTGCCCTGAAAAAGAGTCAGACAGGCAGAGGATCAGGAGGCGACCTCTCTGCTGCAATGAGAGCTTTCTTCATGGCGGAGTCACTCGTCCGCAGTGACTCAGTGGGATCGCTCGTAGAGCAAGAACAGCAGTCAGCTAGTAGTGCACCTGCATCGGGACCCCTTGTTCTACCGCCTGAGGGCATGCCAGCTGCAGCTAAAGCTGCGCAAGAATCCATGATTGAAACTCTGAGAGAGATGAGTCGCAACATTCCCAGTGAAGATGACCTCAAGCAGATTCAAGATAAGATTACATCCCTCAGGGCTGTTGAATCAGCAAAAAATTTAGATGATTTTATTAAATTTCTAGGTGGACAGGGTGCGAACACAGAGGGCCTTAAAGCCCTCAATCTGAAGGTTAAAGAGATTAACGATCAAGCTTCTAAGCTGTCAGATGACAAAAAGACCCAAGATAATATAAAAGCTGAAATTGCAAAAGAAAGCAATAAGTCTGTGGATGACATCAACGAAGACGAGCTTAAAAAGAAGATGGAAGAGACTAAAAAGTCGTTCATAGAAGGTGGTAAAAGTAAGCTTCTGGAAGACTTAAAGCGCATGTCTACAGAGAAATCAATTCCTGCAGCTATCGATGAAATCGTAGAGAAATCTAAGACAGCATTTCTTGGGACAAATAATCTCACATCCCCTGCTCCTGGCCTCGAAGGAAAAACGCTGAAGGACATTCTCGACAAAGACGGCTCTGTCTCGCAAATGCTAAAAGATATTGAGAGTAGAATTCGAAACGCTGTCAAGACTCCTACCTAGAGCCGCTCAATTTTTACGCCTTATTGCCCAGCACTACTATTCTTCCATCAAATAGACTGGAGATCAATGTATGGCTAGCAAGAAGTGGGTGCCCGAGATCGAGTACGAGGAGTCCGACGGCGGAATCACGTCGAACATTCCCTTCATCAGCGTTCCCAGCGGCGAGGAGATGCCCAAGGTCCTCTTCATGTTCGAGTCCCGGGACACAGGCGAGGTGGAGCCGGGAGCCCGGGGCGAGGAGGTTCCCGTCGTGGAGCTGAACCTGCACCAGTACGTCAACATGGCCACCCTCAAGACCGGTCTCACCGCAGAGGAGTACGATCGAGTGCGGCTCGTGCTGGGGCTGGATCCCCTCGACAAGGCGGCGGCCGCGGGCAAGAAGATCACCGACAGGGTCCGAAAGAACCTGGGCTCGAACTGATTTGTAATCTCCTCACACGGAGGCTACAATAGCGATCACACGGAGGTGCGATTGCAGCCAATTAGCAGAGATGCAGCCCTGGCGGCTGTGCGAAAGATGATGCAGTTCCACGAGGAGACGGCGAGGCTGTTCGAGCGGTACGGCATGAGCCTCACGGCTGACCTGGGGAGGCGGAACACCCTCCTCTCAGCCGCCCAGGAGAAGTTCTTCAGCGACGAGCTCTCGGCCCACTTCAGGGTCTCGACGGACGGCCGTGCCGGCCAGCCCGACATCAGGATCCGGGACCCGGAGACGGGCGAGACCCGGGAGCTCGAGTGCAAGCTGACCACGCGCAACAGGTCGGGCGGCATCAACCTGCAGACCGACTACGACACCCTCCGCCGCAAGGGCTGCCTCGACTACCTCTACGTGATCGCCTCCCCCGAGTTCACAGAGTTCTGCGTCATGCACTTCAGCGGCCTCACCCCCGATGACTTCAGGACGCCCGCTCCCGGCTCCCGCGGCAAGTCGGGCATGATCAAGCACCGGTGCTTCGCAAAGGCGACCACACTCGTGGGAGAGTACACCTCGCTCAGGGATCAGTCCCTGGCCCGCGTCTCTGCCGCCCTCGCGGGGAGTCCGCCTCCAGCCCGTCGCCGGCGCCTCGAGGGAGCCCTGCAGTACTGGACCTCCGCTGCTGATCGCTACACAATTCGCCTGGAAAAAGTCTCCGCTTCCTGCATACTTAATCCCTGTGACAACACACAGAGGGAGACAGGAACATGGAATTTGACAGGGACAGGCTAGCAAAGCTCGCAGGAATCGGGGGAGATGAGGCTCCGACTCAGGGGGCTAAGCCCGTGAGGACCTCGGAGTCAGGCATCATCAGGGAGGGAAGGACAGCACGTCGTCCCACAGAGTCATCCGATGTGAGGCGCCTCCGCGAGATCATTCGCGCTGAGACGCGCTCGATGATCGCCGAGGCCCGGGCACAGCGCGCGCTCGCAGAGTCAGGAGACCTCCAGCGGATCCAGGGGCGCCGCTCCCTCCGCGAGGCCGCAGCGATGGGCTTCTACGGCCCGGGATTCGCGGGATCACCTCGCCCCACTCTCGGCGGCCCGATGTCCTCCTCGGGACGGCTAGCCTGGCTCACAGAGGCTGGGGATGATGCAGCTGTAGAGCCCGATCCAAAAGAAATCTTAATGGCTCTTTTCCCGGAAGAGCATCAAGCAGAAGTAGCGGCTGCTCTGTCAAAAGTCCCAGTTAAAAAAGTTAGAGATGTTTTAACTGATCCTACCGCTGCTGCTGATCTTCCGGAAGATCTTGAAAATGCGGATCAGAAAAGAAATGCGGATCAGAAAAGATTAGAAGAAATTGACTGGTCAAAATTAAAAAGAGCCTTTAGAGGCAGCGGGTTTCCCGCGGGGTCGCTAGCGACCCTTGCCTCTGGCGCCGGCGCTTTTGGATCGATGGCTGTTGCAGACGAATCCGGATATAATGCAAATGATCTTGTTGAGCTAGGTGAATCCATTTTGAATGCTCTCGCAGCAGGGCACCCACCCTCATATATCCTTGCTATACTGCTTGCTGCTCCTGCATTGTACGTCGCCGGAAGAGTTGGCGTGAGCATCGCCGCAGAGCTTCAGTCTTTCGAAGGTCGACTCAAGGGATACGTAAAAGATCTTGAACAAATTCTTAAAAACTATGATGAAAAAGACAGAACATCAATTGCGATATCCGGATCATTAGAGAACGGAGAATCAATTGACCCGAAGGTGGCTAACAAAGTTCAGGACAATGTTGCGAATATACTTTATTACATTCAGAAAAATTGGAAAGATAAAAAGTATGGTAAGGACGGACGTGTAGTGAGCGAGGTGAAGAAAGTTGCGGCAGCTGCTCTTATAAGAGTTTTTGGTAAAGACGGTTATGAAAAAATTATTAGAAGTAGTGATCTCGCTCAGCGCGCTGATAGGATGAGCTGATATAATGATATAAACGGAAAGTTCTGATATATAACACTTCTCTTATACATCCGACTCACCTCCGAGTACAATGTGACTTGAGGTGAGTCGAAATGTATGAAGTCGGAGATGTTCTCTTCATTGTCTCAAACAAGCGCAGGCAGATCTTTCCAGTCCAGGTCGTAGAGCAGGTCGTCCGCAGGACCCTGTCGGGTGAGGAGACCACCTACAAGGTCCAGGCTCCGAGCGCCGGGGACAAGGTGCTCACGGTCGACCTGCACAGCATCGATGGGACGGTTCACGAGTCGATCGCCCGGGCCCGGGAGTTCCTCTACGAGCAGGCGACTTCGGCGATCGAGTCAATGCTGGCCACAGCCCAGGAGCTAGCTGGGACCTTTAGCGGAGGCTCCGCACCCGGGTCTCCCGTCTCACAGACTCCAGCTGCTGCCTCCCCGAAGAACGGCGCCAGCAAGGTGAAGGTGAAGCTGGACGACGGCACCAGTGCAACTGTCACCCTGCCTGAGGTATAGTCATACCATGGCAGACAAAAGGCAGCGAGTACTCCTCGTCGACGGCTACAACATGCTCTACCGCTCCCGCTCCGGCTGGGCGAAGGGCGACAATCCGATCATCTTCAACTTCTTCCGGTCCTTCCGGGCAGCCGTTGACAAGTTCAAGCCCGACATCACCTACTTCGTCCTCGAGGGTCGGCCCGTCAAGCGGCTGGAGACGATGTCGGAGTACAAGGGGCAGCGTGAGTACCACGACCGCGATGACTTCAACCGCCAGCGTCGGTGGATCATTCAGCTCCTCAAGGACCGCTTTCCTGTCCGTGTGGTCAGGCACCCCCACTACGAGTGCGACGACGTCCTCGCTGCCCTAGCGAACGTGAGGCACGCCGAGGACGATGTGGTCGTGGTCTCCTCGGACACTGACTTCCACCAGCTCCTACAGTCACACAGGAGCCTGCAGCTCTACAACCCCGTCAAGAAGGAGTTCGTGCAGGCTCCGGAGTACGACTACGTCACGTGGAAGGCCCTCCGCGGTGACTCCTCGGACAACATTCCCGGCTTCAAGGGGATCGGAGACCGGCGAGCCCACACACTCGCGTCCGACGCTGCGGCTCTCCAAGAGTTCCTCAACGAGTCGGGGAATCGAGAGCTGTTCGACCGCAACGTTGCCATGATCAGGTTCCACGACCTCGGCGACGAGCTAAACGCGATCGAGTCGCACTTCGCGGCCAGCGGCCAGGACTGGAACGCGATCAGGTCCGAGTTCGACGATATGAAGTTCTTCTCAATCACAGCTGACAAGTCCTGGGACAAGTTTGTTCGCACGTTCAACCGACTGTCCTGATTTAACCTCGGACCACTCTAAGTTAGTATTTGTGCACAATTTGGAGATCGAATGTCACAGAATAAGCCGCTAACAGATCGAGACCTCGTCACCCTGCGACAGCGGGGGCTAATCCTGGCTGAGGAGACCGCCTACTGGAAGGACGGAAACCTGATCGCTGAGAACATCCTCAACAAGAGCTGCAGGATCCTGGATCCGGGCTCGACGTCGATGCTTGAGTCAGCGAGAAGAGTGCTGAAGGGCTGATGGGAACCGAGTTTAAGAACCTGGTCTTCGGAGACGACGCCCGGGAGAGAATTCAGCGCGGAGTCAACATCCTCGCGGACGCTGTCAAGGTGACACTGGGGCCCCGGGGCCGCAACGTGATCATCGAGCGGGAGTCAGGTCCGCCCCACCTGACGAAGGACGGCGTCTCCGTCGCCCAGGCGATCGACCTCCGGGACCGCTTCGAGAACCTGGGAGCGCAGATGGTGAAGGAGGCGGCGCAGCGGAGCGCTGAGATCGCCGGGGACGGCACGACGACCTCCACGGTCCTCGCCCAGGAGATCTACAATGAGGGCCTCAAGATGATCTCCGCTGGATTCGAGCAGTCCGAGGTGTGCAAGGGAATCTCCGACGCTGCAGCCCAGGTGATCAGGGCCGTCTCAGAGATGTCCTCTCCCACGGAGAGCGACGAGGACGTCATTCACGTTGGGACGATCTCAGCGAACGGCGACCGGGAGATCGGAGAGCTCATTGCTCGAGCCCTCTCAGCTGTGGGACGCGACGGCTCTGTCACTGTCGAGGAGGCAAAGGGCTTTGAGTCGTCACTCGACGTCGTGGACGGCACCCAGATCCCGAGAGGGTACCTGTCACCCTACTTCATCACGAACAGCGACAAGCTCCTGTGCGAGCTCGACAATCCGTACATCATCCTGCTGAACAAGACCGTCTCCTCCGTCAAGGAGATCCTGCCGCTTCTCGAGAGGCTGCACGGCGAGAATCGGTCTGCCCTCATCATGACTGACGACCTCGACCCAGAGGCGCTCCAGGCGCTCTCAGTCAACAAGCTCAAGGGCGTGCTCTCCGTCTGCGTCATCAAGGCACCCGAGTTCGGTGACACTCGGGTCCACACATTCGATGACCTGTCACTCATGACTGGGTCCCCTGTGATCAACTCGGCCAATATCGACTCCCTGCGCCTCGACCAGGGCTTCCGCCTCGGATCCTGCCGCCGCGCGATCGTCTCGAAGTCGAGCACAACTCTCGTGGGCTGCACTCCGCCCGATCCAAAGGCACTGGAGGAGCGAATTGATGCCCTAAGGGAGAAGCTGTCAGATCCAGCCATTCAGGCTCCGGAGCGAGAGGCGCTGCAGAGGCGCCTCGGAAGGGTGTCCGGGGGAGTCGCGGTCCTCCGTGTCGGAGGATCCACGGAGATTGAGCTCAAGGAGCGGAAGGACCGCGTCGACGACGCCCTCCACGCCACACAGGCCGCGATCGAGGAGGGCATTGTTCCTGGCGGCGGCACAGCCCTCGTCAGGGCCTCGAAGGGGCTAGATAAGCTTGTACAGCGTGACAGCGACAGCTACAATTGTGGAGTTCGCATCATGAAGAATGCCTGCCTATCACCCCTCAGGCAGATCATCGTCAACTCCGGAGCTGCACCCGATGTCGTCCTCGATCGAGTCAGGAAGATGAAGGGCAACACGGGGTACGATGCTCGAACTGAGACGTACCGAGACATGATCGAGGCCGGCATCATCGATCCCACGAAGGTCGTGAAGTCCTCCGTCAAGCACGCCGCTGCTGTTGCCTGCAGCCTCCTTTCGATTGGAGCAGCTGTCACCTACGACACCCGACTCGGACTCGAGGATGAGGGCAGTGAATCCTCGCTGATGTTCTAGGATCCCAGTGCAATGTGACTCAGCCCTGTGTTACAATGTAACCTCGGGGCTGCACCTAAACCCCCAATAACAAAAACAACAAACAGACCAGGTAAGACAAATGAGAAACAGAGAAGCTTTCGATTCGGTCGACAGTGATTCTAGCACCTCCATTCGAACGCAGTTCACGCGGGACCTTCTGGTGACACTATCGGAGTCCGATGTCCGGCAGGCTGAGAAGGACCTCAAGCGAGAGATCAGCTCACAGCGCTCACGCAACCGTGAGACGTACAATCTTGAGATTGAGCTCTGCTACGTGCAGGATGAGATCAATCGCCGAGATGCGGTGAGCGCCCACATGATCCACAGGGACGCCTGATCCTAGGGATCAGACTGTGGAGCACCAATAAATGACTGAACTACTAGAGGGTTTCTTCAAGCAGGTTGGCAAGACTGACCTACTGTCCCGAGAGCAGGAGATCGAGATCTCCAAGAGAATTGAGGCCGGTGACAAGCGCGCGCGCGACCAGATGATCAAGGCGAACCTCCGCCTCGCGATCAGCATCGCCAAGCAGTACCAGAACAAGGGTTGTGATATGGAGGACCTTATCCAGGAGTCATCGATTGGCCTGATCAAGGCTATCGACCGCTTCGACTGGCGACGCGGATTCAAGTTCTCGACCTACGCTTGCTGGTGGATCAAGCAGTCTGTCCGGACCCACATCGCCTCGCACTCTGCCTCCTTCAAGCTGCCCACCTACGCCAAGAACATGATGTTCAAGATCCAGCAGGCGAACGCCGAGTACGAGCGTGAGTTCGGACAGAAGCCCACAAATCAGGAGGTGGCAGACCTGCTTGGAGTCTCCATCGACACGATTGAGTCCATGATCGAGTGCACAGTCCCGAGCGTGTCCATCGACAAGGCTCTGGGCTCTGACGGAGGTGGCGGCACTCGAACCCTCCGGGACACCATTCCTGATGAGTCTGACTCGGTGGAGACCGTGATTGACAACCAGAAGATCCTACAGGCACTTCGAGGCGCCATGTCGTCACTGACGCCCCGGGAGGAGAAGATCGTGCGACTCCGATTCGGTATTGCTGAGCCCGATGATGACACTGAGAGGTTTCCAATCACTGAGTCTGAGTACAGCGATCTCAAGGATGCAGCTAGAGCTGCTAAGAAGGTGGGTGCCAAGTGAGCATGCCAAAAGGATTTAAGTCCCGAAAGGGCTACGCCACAATCGCTGAGATTCCCGGAGCAATGGACTACCGGACGATCGCTGAGAAGATGACAGCTGACGGTGACAAGATGAACCACGCCACTGCACGCAACGTCTTCCTCAGCGCAATGAGAAAGCTCGCACTGCCCATTCACAGCCTCTACGATCTCGACGATGACGATGACTCCATCATGGTCACTGCCAAGGACCCCGAGTTCCAGTCCGGAATCGTTGACATGATCGATGAGTACGGCATCGAAAACCTGAGATGAAACAAGGAGACAGGATGACAAAGCACAAGGCAAGTTGGAAGCTCTACAGCTCCCGCAGGAAGATCACTCTAGCGTCGCTCATTCAGCAGGGAAAGGTGACTGATTACGTCACATACGTGGATTACT
>Ga0214923_10001569_pt1 | contig 32332 bp, 34 predicted proteins | sample LL1510_MetaG_FD_177993 | JGI IMG/M metagenome (GOLD analysis project Ga0214923, IMG submission 177993) | Freshwater microbial communities from Lake Lanier, Atlanta, Georgia, United States - LL-1510 | ecosystem: Environmental > Aquatic > Freshwater > Lake | place: USA: Georgia | collected...
TATTGATAGAATTTTTGTATAGTATATGATTGAGGTATTACCACATTATGAGTATACTTGTTTAGAGAATAAAAACAAGTTTATTTTTTTTCTGGTAAGTCTTTAACTGAAACAACGCCTTTATGTAGAAACAATCCTGTTGTGGGGTCAATGTAGTGTGCTTCAACGATTTCTTTATTGTCACGCACATATGTGTGCAGTTTGGGTTTAACAGGCAGGCCGTTGTGTGGTGACATTACTGTTTTTCTGGGGTCTATAAAGTCCATATAGATATTTATACTTAATGTGTTTTAATCAATCCAGGGTTGTAATTTTTGAGATACTGTTTGCGGCATACGCTGTAAATGCGCCTTGGCAATCTCTCTACTGTATCAATAATGCCGATTTTTAAGCCTAAATCAAATTTATCTTGCGGTACATTGCGAACTTTCATTTCTGGTAAAGATAAAAACATGTAATCATTCTTTATTTTTTCCATGTATACAAACAATTCACCAAGGTAAGTGCCTTTGGTTATAGCATATACAAATGCTTGTTTTGGATGTTTTCTAGAGAATATCATAATACCAATCTACAGTAGATTTTATATTATCTTCAAATGTATGCAATGGTTTGTAATTGGAAAGACGTCTGACCTTGGTGCTGTCAATTGCATATCGTAAATCATGACCAAGTCTGTCTTTTACAAATTTTATATCAAATTTAGACACATATTTTTTAGCGAGCATGTATTTGCCAATCATTTTTACCAAATCTATGTTTTGCATTTCTACAGATGATCCAATATTATAGATTTCCCCGTGTTTTCCGTTCTCTAACACACTTAGAATCATTTCACAATGATCAACAACATATATCCATTCTCTTACATTAATTCCTTTACCATAGACAGGAACTGGTGTTTCAGACAAGATAGATTTAATTATAGTGGGAATAAACTTTTCTGTGTGCTGATTTGGACCAAAATTGTTGCAGCATCTAGTGACTACAACATTTGACCCGTAGGTTTTGTAGAAACTTAAAGCTATTAAATCTGATGCAGCTTTTGTAGAAGAATAAACAGATGTGGGATCAAGTTTATCTGTTTCTTTAAACTTTCGCTTTTCTTGTAAAGTCAAAAAACCGTAAACTTCATCTGTGCTCACATGAATAAATTTTTTTGACTTGGTCGCATTTAGTAAATTAAATGTACCTACCACATTTGTAGCAACAAAGGGCTCAGGGCAGGCAATGCTGTTGTCGACATGTGTCTCTGCAGCAAAATGCACAATAATGTCTGTTTTGTGATTTTTAAAAAAAGTGTTGACCTGCTTGGCGTTTGTAATGTCTAGCTTTGCAAATTTGACGTGTTTAGATTTTAGGACAGGCTTTAAAAACGAGATGTTTGATGCATAAGAAAGTTTGTCAACAACAGTAATTTCATAATTTGGGCGCTTAGCATGCAACAATTTTACAAAGTTGCTGCCTATGAAACCGCAGCCACCGGTCACTACTACTTTCATTACTCTTTGTAGTTAGCAACAAACTTTACAATTGTATCTTCCAGTACATCATCTACAGAAGGCATTAATAGTGTTTCTGAAACTGCTTTTTGATCATCAAGCACGCAATTTGAGCGTTGAGCTTTAATGTTAAGTTCATTTAAATTCACAACCTTCCAATTGGGGTTCTTAAGGCCATGTTTAGCTAATAAATCTGCAATTTTTTTACCGGTTATGACGCCAGGGTTAACAACATTTAACGGACCTGTTATTCTATTGAGTGCGTTAGTTACAATGAGGTTGTGTACAAATTCATTTAAATTGTCTGTGTTAGTTCCGCTGTTAGGGTAATCAATAATGTTGTCGTATTTTAAGATTTTGTAAATTAAATTTTTGGGCAAAGCTTTGCTGTTGAAAGGCATTCTGATGCGCAAGGTTATAGCATCAAAACTTGCAAGGTTGAGCTCGCATATATGCTTGGTTTTAGAATAAAAACTGCTATCTGGATTGTAAATGCCAAAGTTAGGTACATCTTTTTCTGTAAAATTTTTAGTATAGCCAGTATAGATGCATCCGGAAGAAACGTTAACAAATTTAATTTTTAGTTTTTCGCATATCTTAGCCATTTTGAGTGGCAATGATACATTGTAAAAATAACAGTTCTCTTTATCAAGCTCGCATGCATCAACATTTGGTGAGCCAGTGTACCCGGCACAATTAATCAGCACATTACAGCTGAGCGATTTGAGAGTATACTCAAGCTGATTGCCGTCAGTATAATCAAGATATGCTCGGTTGAATGTTGTTAAATTTATGTTGCGGCTGTTGAGATATTCGCTTAAAGAGGCACCGATAAATCCTGTGCCGAGTAACACGGGCTTGAGCATATCATATTTTAATATGAGATTAATTATTCTCCACCGTCTTCTGCAGAATCGTTGTCACTTTGACGGTAATTAGAGCTTACAAAAAATTTATTTAGCAATGTTGCGAGTGAATCAGCTTCTTGTTGATTGTGCGCGGAAATCATTTTTACTGGAGTGCCTTCGTCGTCGTAGCCTATTAAAATAAAACTATTTAAAAATTCTAATATTGTTGCGTTTAAAGAATCTAAGTTCTTTTTTGCTTTGACCCTCTCGTGGGCTTGCTCTCTTAAGAAAGCTATAAAAGCCTGACTTGTTAATTCATTAATTGCATTATCTTCTTTTTTAACAGAAGGTGCACTTGAAGTTGAAGGCTTTTTAGAATTTTCGTCCTTCTTGCGGGGTTTACCCTTCATTACAAGTATTTAATCTTTTTGTAATGAATCTATCACGACCTGGGTAGTCTTTGTTGTTCGTTACACCATGCTTGACTAAGAAGTTAATAATGACCTCAATACTGTCTGTTTTTAAATTGTAGTTCTTAGGAATGCGAAGACCACCATCATTAAACTCAAATAAAATTTCATCCATCTCCGTTTTGTTTGAATAACAAGTAATGTATACAGATGCTTCACTAGGATTGACAAGCACTGTCCATCTTCTTGGGTCACTTTTAGCGTAAATAGCAAATACTTTAACTACTATGAACCCGTTATCTCTCAACCTCTTGATAAAATAACTAGGCGTTTTAATTTTGTTTTTAGTCATATTAATTCATTAATGCGGATACTACTAGTTTAATAGAAGAATTAGTTTGTTGTATATCAAATAGTACTATATTCATAGATGTATTGATGTTGGCATTAATACTGCTAAACTTCATAGAAGAAATTATTCTGAATACCTCAAAATTCAACGGCATGGGTGTACTAATTGCATTACCATCATAATCATCAGCAATATTCATTCCGTAAGAGTCAATGTTGGCACGACTCATGTCAGTCAGGTCACCTCTTACTACATTCTTGTTTGTTGATAGATAAATTTTATTAGAATCTGTAGTAATAGTACTGCCCTTAATCAAGCTTGATATGGATGTGTTTTTAATTGAGAACTTTCCATCAAATTTAATAGTTTTTAATTTTTCAAAATTAAGACGGGGTAGAGAAATGATGCCATCATCGTACAGGTGTATTTTAAATCGAGTTTCATTAGAGCTATAACCTAGGAAATTACTGCTAACATCAAATTTAATTTCTGTATCATTTAAACAAGATAATACTCTAACAAGTTTCTTAAGATCAGGTATGTTTAATGTTTTAGTTACATTAATTGCTGCGTCGTTGTATTGCGAGTGAGCTATTATAGTGTTGTCACTTGTAGCAATAGTGGTAGCAATTGTTCCGTTGTCGCATTTAAGTACTGCATTGTCAGATATTTTACTCAGCGGAACTAGAAACTCATTAAGCAGTAATTCTCTATTAGTAATACTGAGTTCCATAATGTATTATAACTAAAATATATTAATTGTCAAGCAATTTGCTAAGCTTTCTGTCGATGCTATCAAGCCTGTCAAAAATAAGTTTAGCATAATTGCAGTTGTTAAAGTCAAACTCTAGCTGGTTGGGATCATTTTGAATGATAGGCTCTGCTTGCTGCTGCGCAGGCTGCTTAAATATTTTTTCAACATTTATACCTGCATTTACTGTAGTTGTGTATTTGTTTGGAATGTTAGGTGAAGGGATAGTATCAATTATAGCTTTTGCATTCAGATTAGAAGCTCGCAAATTGCTATTAGGCGAAATAATAGCCTGATCTATTGCTTTCATAGAGCTTGAAACATGTTGCCCTATGAACTGCAGAGTTAAAAGCTTTAACTCATCAGGGTTAGTTACATCGTTGAATACTTCTTGGCTCATTATCAGAGATCTTTTAGCAGTTCAGCTAAAGTCTCATCTGAATCAGCACTAGCTTGCTTCGCTGCGGGCTTTGCAGCAACGTTGCTGGCTACTGCTTCTTTAACACTAGACTCAGCCTTTGTCTCTTCATCAGCATCCTCTGTGCAATGATAATGTTTAGCTAGCAGGTCTTGAATTTCTTCGTAGCTCTTAGAGGTGACATACTTTTCAAGATCGAACGCTGCATCATATATCTTCTTGTAATCTGCTGCAGCAAGACCTTCAATTTCCTTAGGTGTACCAAACTTTGAGGAAACGTATGTCGGATAATCTCCTTGCTTTTCAACTTTGATCTTCAAGCTGCATCCTTTGCCGGAAAGATCAAAAATGCGAGCTCCAAGTTCAGTAGCCTCTTCACCTTCAATGGCATCCATGATAATCTTGTATAGCTGTCTACCAAATCTCAAGATCTTAACTTTGCCATTGTTGTCTGCATTAACTGGATCGTTAATAACGTACACATTAACAAGCCAATTCTCGCGACGCTTCAATGCTAAAGCCTTTTCCTTTTCCTTTTCAGTACCGGTCTTCAATGTCTTGTATCGATACTCTGCAATAGGATCACGCTGGTTCCAAGTCGTGGGACTAACAACTGTGACAAGCTGGCCAGTAGAAAAACTATTCCAGCCATAATTGTATGTATGGAAAAATGTCTTGGTGGGGTCTTTGACATTGGGTAGCAAGCGAACAGTGTAAGTATTGCCTACTTCAGTCTTAAGAAAATCTTTGTACTTGCTGTTAGCAGAACCTTCGCCTGTATTCTTGGTTAAAGCGCCTTTGATACTCTCAAACATTGCATTGGTAAATGTACTCATATTGATATAATAAATGTATATTTGATTTAATCAACAGGTTTTTTTTGTTCTAACCTACTATTTTTTTGGCTAAGTAAGTTGTAAGCCTTAATAGCTTTTAAAGACGTAAAGTATTTTAAATCATAATAAGTTTCATCTTTATAAAGCTTGTATGGAGCTGAGAAGAATTCTTCTACATCTATGCTGTTATGATTTTTAAAAAACGTGGCAAGCCTCTTGAGACAAGCAACAGTAATATCATCCAAATTACTAAAGTCTTTTCTTAACCGGTATGGCTTGTTAGCAGACGTTCTAGCAGTTTTAAGAAAAGTATTGTAGATGTGTTTCTCGAAATCCGAAATCAATAGTACTTCCATTTTTTATGTTGCAACTGTTTTTTGAGCTTGCGAAGCTGGCTCGGCTTGAGAAATCTGCTTTTGAGTCTCAGTTCTTCTAAAACTTCTGAACGCTGAACCTCGTTCATAAATTTTTTAACCATTTTATCAAAATACACTTTATCGGTGCACTTTTTCTTGTCTAGCTTTACGCATGCGTTTACAATGTAGCTCATAAATTAATTTTATTCTTTTGGTTATTTAAAAATTTCATAATGTATTTGCTTTTGTATAAACTGGAATCAAAATTAAGAAAAGATTTGACAGCAAGAAAGTCGCTTTTGATGTCACAATATTCTTTGTATAGATTGAGTAAATCACGGTTCTGTAATAATAATAAGAACACATTTGCAAGATTCAACTTTTTTGTGTGCATAAGAGTAATGAGCGAGCAAAAAGACAGGAACAAGTGATTAAATTCATATTCATGAATGTGCCTGGATGGATCTATATCCTTCATTAATACTAATTAGAAGAAACATTGACAAAATCAACAATTTAGATAGACAAATTGGTTAATGTGCTAATAGATGATGATGCTGCTTCTGTATCATTCAAGTGTTCATCTTCAAATATGGTGAGAGTCGAGTAATCAATTCTCATGATACAATGGCCGAAATTAGGTCCAAATCGATTTTTCATGAGTCCCATTTTAATAACACCTAATTCTTTGTCTGTATCTTCTTGCCAAATACTCATAATAACGTCTCCAGTCATTGCCAAGCCAATACTTTCAGATATAGTTTTCAATCCAGGATCAGTAATAGAATAACCTTCTCGGTTTAACTGTGTAGCAGATATAATTGGGCAGTTGAAGGTGTATGACAGGGCTCTTAATTGTTCTGTGCAGCTTTTGATTCTTTCATAAGATGAATCACCTTGAGTGCTGTTCAAAAGATTAACATAATCTAAAACAATTGCGTCAATTTTAACACCTTTTTGAATAAGTTTTTTAACAAAAGCCTTTAAATGGTTGCATGTAATTGTTGCAGGTGGAAATTCTTTAATAATAATTTTAGCGCCAGGCGATTCATTAGCATACTGTTCAATTTGTTGCTTTAAATTGTCACAGTCTATCTTGAGCTGACTCAGAGGTATCTTTGATACATTAGCACACAATCTTTTAGCATAAATCAATTCTGGCATTTCGAGTGAAACAAGTAATACATTTTTACCTTGACTTGCTATATTAATAGCAACATTGCCTAAGAAAATGCTCTTACCAATGTTGGTTTCACCGGCAAACAAATAAAGCGATTTTCCTTGCTCCAAGAATCCACCGCCTATTTTATCATCTAACCACTTCCATTTTGAAGGTATGTATTTTTCTGTAGAGTTGATACTATCAATAACTTTGTCTATGTCTTTGAAAAAATCTAATCCTGTTTCCGTAACAAGTGAGATGGAACACGCTTTTTCAAATTTTTCTAATATTTTAGATGTATCAACAATATTTTTACCTATGTCTTCTACTGTGTCCATCATTGCATAGTAAACTGCTTTTTCTTTTAAAAACGTTTCTGTATTATGATAGAGCTCATCTTCATTCAAGTTTTTATCTATACCTTGCAAAGATGTGACAACATTCTTTAAAGCATTGCGTTGATTGTCATCAGTTAAATATGCCTTAATTTCAGTGATGGTTGGTTTAGTGCCTCGTTTTTCAAAAAAGTTTTTTATGATAATAAACACATCTTTAATATCTTTGTTTTTGAAGTAGATAGGGTTGACTGCATCAATAATTGATGCTAAATAAGTTTCATCTGTTAAAGCTTTGTAAGCGATAATGTTTTCGAAATAATCTAAATCTAGCTTTGACATTTAACCCTTATTATATAATACACCAGCTTCAATTGCAATATTCTGCTAAAAACTTGGATTGACTTTGCATAAAATTTGAACTTTCAGGATTAAGAAGTCCAGGTGATTTGTGAATGACCCAGATTGGCGCAACACCTAATTTCAATTTTTTTGCATTAGCGTCTATGCTACTTGCTATGTCATAATGGTGGAAGTCATAATTTTCGTTAAACTGCCATTTAGCTTTGAGTACGCGCTCGGTATTAACACTAATAAAAAGACCATCCAATATGGCTACTCTTGCAGGGGTAGGCCCAAAAGAGGTCATTGCAAACTGCTCATCTCTTATGTAGTGGGCTACTGCACCGCGTAATCTGCCGTTATGAAACCCACCACACATGAGATGCCACAAAGCAGGTGCCTTAATAACTGGATCAACACCACCAGCTAATCCTACAATATCAAATTTTTTATGTGCGTCAATTAACTTCTCAATCGCATTCAAGTCATCAACGTACACATCGTCATGCACGTACGTGATGGTGTCATACTCTTTGTTAAATTTATTTAGCGCTTCATTATACCTCTTGCTTAATCCAGTAGTGTTGTCTGCACAATACATCAAGTCTGCATCTTTTATTTTTATTAAAGATTTGTATGCTAATGTTTGTTCTGGTGTTTTGCTTCTGGTAGCAAAATAAAATAATATTTTCATGGAGCAAAAAAAGGTGAGTTAGGTTTAAACTCACCAACAGAAGTTATACCTTCATTTGTGAGCAAATACAATACACCTTCTTTTAGTTCTTCAAAGTCCTTGTTAGGTAATGATGAAAAATCATTGGTGATTATGTTAGCATACAATGTGCTTCCTGATCTGGCTAGGTATGTATTTTTTGTACTGCCGTTATAAATCCATAAACCGAAGGTTCCTTCTAGCTTAGATAATACATTGCATATGCAAAATATTTCTCTGTGAGATTTAGTTGTTTTCTCGCAAACATGAAGTAGTCCAGGAATTACAGATGAATCGACTTCATTGTAGTAACTTTTAGCTAGTCCCTTTTTAAGCTGTTTATCATTTGTCAGGACACCGTTGTGCGCAACATTCCAATTACCGCAAACAAACGGATGTATAGTATCAGGTGTTGCTTTGCGCTTAGCACTTGTAGGTGCTTGTGTGTGCCCTAGGAAGAGATTGAAATCTGTAATGTCCTTTTTAGTTTTCTTGTATTTTAATTGTAATCTGTTTGATAGCTTAATAATTCCAGGTGTTTTGATAATCGCATGTAGCTTGTTATCTGAGAACAACCCGCCATAAGAAAATGTGCCTCTTTTCTTGTTTTGATCATACAGTTTAACGTATCTCTCAAAATCATTGGATCCAAATATGCCGCACATATATAGAATATATTGTAGTATAAATAATAAATATTTCAAGATGAATAAAGATTCAAAGCTCATATACGAACGTTATTTGCAGCATAAAAACAATGTTTTGCTTGAATATCCTATAGGTATGACTGGTGATATTGATGTTGAACCAGTAACAAAGAAAACTTTGCCAGGTCAAGGTAAAAAATATGGTGCAGGTGCAATAGCTATTGTAGCGCAACAAACAGGTGCCACAGAAGAAGATGTTGCAAGAGACATGGCGAGAACAATTTTAGATAATGTAGCTGAACGCAAGAAAGTTGGTGAAAAAGAGATATTTTATTATCCTGGTGATCCAAAAACGTTCATTAATGAAATGGTTCCTATTTTTGTTCAAAAATATGGTGTGCCTGCTTCACAAGCTGGTTTTACTATCAATTACATTTTAATATATCTTTTAAAGGCTGACAAAACTACCGGCGGTTTAAAGAAGTCCGGCGAACAACGTAAAGCAGAACGCGTACAAAAAATTAAAGCAGCTAAAACCAAGCCAGTAACAGTGTATGAGGTTAACAAAGCAGTTAAACTCAAAGACCCTGCACTTAACATAATTAAAAACGGGTTACCAGAAGAAGATGTACCTGAAAAAGAAATTTTGTCGGTAATTAAACAGGTAGCAGTTGAATACAACGATACCCCAGGATTAGACAAGTCCAAAATGCTTAAAATTAGCCCTACAAAAGTGTTTGATTCTCTGGAACAAGCTGGTGTTTTAACTGCTAAAGAAGTTGCTCCTCAAGCTGAACCTGAAGCCGGCGTTGGAACCGGTGAAGTTGCAACACCTGATGAAGAATTGCTGAGTGATTTGTCTGATGATAGAGAGTTTATTAACAAATACATTGATTTTCACGAGATGCCTGGCGATAAAGAATATATTACTGATTACGGCAACTAATCTGTTTGCACTTAAACTTAGCCCAAGGTATATTAATTTTATAGGGTAGTGGGTCTATGTATCCTGCATCGATAAATCCTTTTATTCTCAAAGAGCAGGCAGTACATTCTCCGCAAGCTTGCTCTGCGCCCTCGTAACAAGTCCATGTTTGATTAAAGTTTACACCGTAATTGATACCTAATTTTACAATTTCTGCTTTTGATTTGTCAATAAGAGGAGCTAGTACTTTGATCTTGTTGCGTCGGTTTAACTCGCTTACTTTATTAATTTGAGTTAAAAATTCAGGGCTGCCATCCCAAAACCCTGCAACACTGTCGGCTTGTGCAGCCCCATGATAAACTGCACTTGCACCATAATTCTCTGCAATAGCTAGTGATATGCTTAGTAGCATCAAATTTCGATACGGCACATAATTTACAGTCTGAGGGTCACCCATAACATCTTTTGCCTTAGCAACTGCAATCTGGTTGTTAAGAAGTGAAGAAACTTGACAAATATCTTTAAAGAACGGCAATTTTATGTGTAAACTATCAACAGGTGAATCAACAGATTCAATCTGAAATGACGCGCAATTTATTTCTTTGTCACGGTGTTTTTGCCCGTAATCGTAATTAACAGTAATAATTCTATCATACCTACTTGCAGCTAAATGCAACAAGACAGTACTGTCCATTCCCCCAGAAATGGGGACTACAGCTTTACTCGACGGGCTCTTCTTCGTTTTGCGCTTCATTTGCATTATATTTGTATTCTTCAGCTAAGCGCTTGTCGAGTTCAGGTATAATGAATTCCTCGTAGAAAGCGGGGTCTTTTGCAAATGTCTTTGCATACCCAAGTTTATCGCCTTTCTTGTACTTGCCGCCAGTAACACCAACAGTGTATGTTGCACCATTTTGTTCAACGATGCCTCTTGCTGCTGCCATGCCAAGCAAACCACTATACTTGTTCAGACCGGTTTTAAAAGACAAATACATTTCTGTTTCTAAGAATGGTGGCAAAAAGCGATTCTTAACAGTTAAAGCTCTCAGAGTTGTGCCGCTGTACTTGTTTGCTTCAGCTAGCTTCTTGTCTTCAGCATCCATGGAATCACCTTCACCTTCTTTTTCATGTCGTTTAGCTAGTTGAACGAGAATACTAGCCATGTACACAGGTCCTGAGCCGCCAGCTTGATTCTTAACAAGGCTCGGAAACATGGCAGCAGGGTCATCATATGTATGATTAGTGAACAATATGGTAACGCCAGCTTTAGCAGCTTTAAATGTCAAGGTACGGAACATGCTTTTTAAAGATTTCGCGCGAAGTCCCATGTCTGCTGCTGATTTGTCTTTAGCAACATCATCAAGCTCTTTTTGTGAGGCAAGATTACCTAGACTGTCAATGCTAATAATAAATTTACCTCTTGCATCATTTTCAATGATGCTGTCTAAGAGGGCACTAATTTGATTGCGACACTGATCAATTGTATCAACAGGGACATACTTGACGTTCTCAGGATCTAGACCGACCCCTTTAGTACTGTTTTCATCAATAGCAATTTCAGTATCAAATATGACTGGTGTAATACCTCGCTTCTGAGCAGTCGCGAGAATTTTGTTTACAATAAATGTCTTGCCTGTTTGACTGGGGCCAGAGAAGCCTGTAATTCTACCTTTAGGAACTCCGCCACCGCGGCAACTCCCACCAAGAATAGCGTTTAATGCATAACAACCTGTATCAAACCATTCATCTACTTTGGATAATGCATTTTCATTTAGAAATGAAGCTTCACTGTTTAGCTTGTCAAGTGAAGCAAATATTTTGTTAAGATCTTTGCTCATAGTCCTAGTATACTTGAATTGATGAGGAATTCAACAATTATTCTTTATCGTCAAAAAGCTTGACAACCTTTTCCTTGGGCTGTGAAGCAGGAACAGCTGCAGAAAACAATTTATGATACTGATCAATGAGACGAGCATCATTGTCTACATCTTCACCAAGTACAATATTAGAAGCGTTAAACTTCCAAACAGTACCGTTAGCTCTGGACTTTTCACCGATGAACTCTCTGAAGTAAAGTGGGATGGTCTGAACATTAAGTTGACCTTGTTGAGTGGGCTGCACATGGATAATTGCAGGGTTTTTTACTGTTAAATAGCTGGTGTCGCTCTTAACAAGCTCTCCAATAATGGTGCGGCCAATGTGGTCAATAAATGTTACTACTGTAGATTCTTTCTTGCTCATATCTATATGTTATACATACGTATCGATATTGCAACATGTAAAATTAAATAAATAATATATGGCCTACAGGTATAATCAGCCGCATTACCGTAAAGCTTCTAATCCTAAAATTCCTAATTTTAGAGAGATTGACAGGCAAAAGAGGCAGAACTGGGGTATTGTAAAAAATGTAAACTCTTATCTAGCAAGTATTGATGGGCATGCAGTTCTGAAAAACTTGCTTCCACAGGTTGATTTACCAGAAGATTACACAGTTTCACCAGAAACAGAAGAGCGTAACGGTGGTCCTCTCACCATGATTGTTAGAGGTGTTGCTTCTTTTTATGTGCACCCTCTAGGGTCAGAATTCACACTAAAATTAGGTTATTTGCATGCATACACGTTAAGATTGCGCGTTGTAATGAATCCAGTAGATGTTGCTTATCCTTACATAGCTGTAACACTTGCGGATGGCAGTACTGATGTGATAAAAGAAGGTGAAACTTTACCAATACAAATAACTGGTACCTCAGATGTGTATTTGGTGAAATATGTTTTGAATACAGGTGGTTTGAGTGTTGTTACTGTACGTGAAAGCAATCAACCAGAGCCAATCTTGCCTCCTATAGAAGGTAGATTTTTTGTAACTTCAACGCCTTCACAAACACCAACATTAACCCCCACAGAAACATTTCATGTCACACGCACAGTTACTGTCACACAAACTGTTACTTTATCTTATTCAAGAACGCCTACCGGTACACCGCCTCCACCACCTTCACCTACACCAACAACAACATTTACAATTACGCCTACATTGACACGCACAGTTACTAGAACAGCTACACCCACGCAAACACGGACCCCTACCTACACACCTACTAATACTCAGACTGTAACACCTACAAACACTTTCACTCAAACAGAAACTTCTACTCAAACTCCTACACCGACCCCTACACAAACAGTTACTCCAACAAACACTGAAACGCCCACTTTAACGCCTACAGAAACGGTGACAGCTACTGTAACAGATACACCGACTCCGACACCCACGCAAACCGTTACACCTAGTAAAACCCCTACTCAAACACCTACACCAACAGTGACAAGCACGCAAACTGTGACACCGTCTCCTACAAGTTTGTATGTGATTTTAGGTGATGGTGCATCAAGTTACGGTACAACATGGGTGTCTGGAAGTAATTTTGGTAGCGGCATGGGTGCATGGAACATATATGGTGCATCAAATACTGGTGCATTTATTGCTAATGCATCTAATTCTGGTTATTTAAACACATTAGCTTTGGGTACTGCTGCATGGGGGTTGTCAGGCGCAGGTGCTGGTAATTATATTAACGCAGAAAGAACTTTGCTAACGGCTTTAACAGCGGGCGAAACGTTTTACATTGAGCTGGGCGCCTGGTTTACTAATGGTAACAAAGGTATAGATCTTTACTCTGGCGCCTCTTTTAATAACAATGACAAACTTATTAATTTTAACATAGGTGCTGGTAGTTATTTTGTAGGGTCTACAGCTCTTAACTTTGGTTACCAAGGCAATTCGACATTTAAGCTGTATGCAGTTCAAAAAGAAGAATCATTAATGTTGTATGTTTCTAGAGGTAATCAGTTGTCTTCTTTTGATTTACCGGCATCCGTAAACGGAAGCGCCAAATTATCAAGATTTAAATTGTATTGTGGGGAAACAGATAACGATCAAATACAAAATGCATTGTTAGCTAACAACATTGAGATTTACAGAGATCGGCTAATTCCAACCCTAACACCAACGCCTACTAACACAAACACACCTACACCAACGCCTACTAACACAAACACATCTACACCTACAAATACAACCACACCAACGCTTACGCGTACTGTTACACCTTCTAATACCCCAACAATTTCACTTACAACAACAGAACAATATTTTGTTCAAGGTGATGTTGCAAGTAATTATGGTGGTGTCTGGAACAATGGTGACAATTATGGAACTGGTTTGAATGCATGGAACTTGTATACTCAGGGCAGTTCTTCTGGGTACAAGATAGTAAACCCGCAAGACTTGCAATACACTGGTTTAGGTACTGCTGCATGGTGCATGAGTGGGTTCAACGGTCAATATGTTAATGGTGAACGCACTTTAAAGCTTCCTCTTATTACTGGAGAACGTTTTGAAATAGACTTGAGTGTGTGGTTCACTAACGGCAATAAAGGCATAGATTTGTATGCTAACGGTTTCAGTGGTAATGACAAATTAATTACATTCAATGTGGGTGGGGGTACATATTATGTTGGTAATACTGCATTGGAAATTTTTGAATATCAAGAAAAATCTACATTTAAAATAATTGCAGTTCAACAAGACACTTCATTGTTATTAACTGTGTCCCGTGGCAATAAATTGTCTGCTTTTACAATACCAGCTGCTAATAATGGCAGTGCTGCATTAGACCGTTTCAAATTGTATTGTGGTGGTACAGACAATAATGCACGAGAAAATGTACTGTTAGCTAATAATATCGCTGTGTATGTTGATAAATTACGGCCTACACCAACTTACACCCCTACCGGCACTCCGCCGCCTACACCTACTAATACTAAGCCTACACCTACACCTACACAGACTTCTACTAATACCCCTACCATCTCTTTGACACGTACAGTTACAAGAACAGCTACACCAGCAATTGTTGATGTTCAAGATGAAGCTAAGAACTATCGTACACCCACACCTACACCTACGCGTACTGCAACAGTGGCTTTTGTTAATGTTCAGGATGAAGCTAAAAATTATCTTACACCAACACCTACTTTGACTAATACACCGGTAACTCCGACGCCCACAGTTACACCCACTTTGACTCAAACTAATACTACAACCCCAACACTGACTTATACTGTCATGACTCCAACACCAACACTGCCTCAAGCAGTGTATATAGATACGTTGGAATATTTTCTTTTAGTCCCTGGTTTGTTTAACGGTAAAGTGCAGTATAATTCCCCAACGACTAATCGTTGGATAAGATGGAACAGTGCGCTTTCCATATGGGAATGCTTGAATGCTGATCTTATTACTAGGCGTACTTACAGTACTTCTATATTAACCGTTGAAATTTTTGATGGGTCACAACCTTGGCATTATAGTTGGATTAGTATACAATGTTACCCAGGATACGGTCCTTTTTGGGCTACAACACCTACACCTACTAATACACCGACAACATCTGTTACGAGAACACCGACTCCCACAAGCACGCCTACCTTGACACGCACACCTGGGCTGCCAGAAGCAAGAGGCTTGAGACTTCGTGAAGTATTCCTGCCCGCCACTGAAAATATATATCTCTTTCAAGAAGATGTAACTACGCTTATCAACGGGCGACCTATTTGGAAGCATAATGCATCACCTGCATTGTTTCAGATGTATTGGCGGGCAGTGAGTGGGCCGAGCGGCCAATGGGTATTACAGAGACTTTCTCCATTAGTTGCAATTGCAGATACTAACATGCCGTTTACTCCTGGGTTAGTGGATCCTTGGCAATTTGCTTGGGTTACTACAAATTATGATGCTACACTCCCTCCTAACTTGAGACAGGTTTTAGAAGGGTACGGGTCAATATTGCCTATCCCTACAACAACACCGACTGTGACAAGAACATTGACTTCTACACTGACATTGACTCCTACTGTAACTTTGACTCAATCTGTCACATTAACGCCTACACCTACAATTAATGCCGTTAACAATGCTTATTGTGTGAGCGGTATAACAACAAAGCCAGAGTTGAATGGTACATATTATAAAAATTCCGGAACATATTATGATTTACGGTTTACAAAGATTAATAATGATGGCAGCAGATACAGTATTATTATGCCTCCACCATATGATGCATGGTACATTCAAAATGCTGATACTGGTGAAAATTATTACACAAGCAACAATTTAGTCATTGGTAACAATGCATTAGTACCAGCTGCCGGTTGGATGCCCAAGAACAGTGGTGAAACAGTCACAGTTACTGCAGGTACTTGCTAGTAAAACACACTTAAAAATTTACTAAATATTGTATATACTATGGCTCTGCCCAATCCTAATGATTTAACCAGAAGAAAGCGTGTAGCTGCTTATGAGCGACTGACTTATCAACAGTTTTTAGGTCGCAAATCAGGTGGTGGTACATACAGCCCTGCTTCTGAAAATGTATTGCCAATAGTAGCTTTGACACCTACAGCATCTGTCACACCAACTCCTACAGCTATTCCTACAATCAATTTAACTCCAGAAAACAGCGTCATAACTGTAACTACAACTACAAACATCATAGTTGATACAGATGTTACAGATTTTACTGTGCGGTTTAGCGACACACAATTTGTGGTGTTTACTAACAATTTTGATGTTAATAATTATTACAATTGTAAGATTACAGCATCTACAGTTAACAATGTATCTGTAGGTAAAAACCCTATTTACGTAGAGGACAGCGGTATATTAACATCTTCTACAAATGAATTCATAACCATGTATTATGCTACAACTGGTTCTTTGATTTTGCTTGCAGCATTGAGTCAAACTGCACCAACACCTACAATAACAAGAACACCTACAGCAACACCCACACCTACTAAGACTGTTACTGCAACATCTACTGCCACAGCGACCATGACGCAAACGCCGACTGTTACACCAACTTTAACGCAAACAGCTACACCTACTCAAACTGTAACATGTACTCAAACCGCAACTGGTGAGCCTACTTCTACACCTACAAGTACATCCACGTCAACACCGACTGTTACACCAACTTTAACAACTACTAGCACGCCGAACCCCACTGCAACACCTACACAAACTGTGACTCCTACTAATACAGTTACGTTTACTGCAACATCTAAGGAAACAGCCACACCCACGCCTACTGAATCTGTTACAGCTACACCTACTCAAACTGTACAGATAATCTTGGATGAAACACCGACTCCGACTCCGACTAAAACACCGACTAACACTCCAACATTAACTCCGTCAGTCACTCTTACTATTTCTTCTACACCTACAGATACTCCTACTAATACCCCTACAGTTTCTAATACTTTAACGCCGGGTGCAACAAACACTTATACACCAGTTGCAACACAAACATCGACTGGTGCAATTTTAAATGGTTCTGACGAATCTAAGAACTATCGTACCCCTACCCCCACACCCACTATTACACCGACAATTACTATTACGAATACGCCAGAATTAATTAACAATTTGTTTACCTGCTCAAAAAATGTAGATACTGCTGAATGTTCAGCTATAAGCTTGAATAGTTCAGGTTGGACATTAGGTTCATATCAAACACGTGTAGAAAAAGTATTAGCACCTGATAACACATTAACTGCAGTGGCATACGAGTCACTTGCTAATAGTAATAGCTTTGTTTCACAAGGTTTTTCAAATTTTTGGCAGCCATTCACCACTTATACAATTTCAATATGGGCTAAATTAATAAGCGGTGACGCTTCAATCGGTCAGATAATAAACGTTACGCGCAATTCAACAGATGATCGGGTGTTTCTCAATGTAAATGGTAATCTTACATCACAGTGGCAGAAATTTACTTTAACATTTACCACCGGTGGCTCATTTATCGGTAATTTTAAAACTGTGTTTTTCTGTGCAGATACACCAGCGGGGTGCCGGGTTGCATTGTGGGGTGCTGAGCTTTATTCCCCTGCTTTTCCAAGCCCTACAGCAACACCTACAATTTCAGTTACACGTTCTGTAACACCTACTGGTACACCGCCGCCAACATCTTCAGTGACACCCGGTATAACACCTACATTAACATACACAACTTCTAATGCAAATACATTGAACATAACAGTAGGTACTGGCGTGATAGAGCTTGATGTAACTAACAATGGATTTACTTATGATATTTCACAGTTTGGTACAAACAATCCAGAGCTAACATGTTATCGTGATACAAATTATGATTTTATTATTAAAACAGCAAGTCATCCATTTGCTCTTAGAAACAGTTCATTACTTACCACAGCAGTACCTGGCACATACAACAACAATCCTACATCAGGAAATGGATTAGGCAGTATAGTGATGTTTACTCCTAATAGCTCAACCCCCAATGAAATAATATATCAATGTACATTTCATCCTGCAATGAGTGGCAGAATAATTATTAAAGACTATTAATATGAACCCCGTTACAACAGCATTAGAATTAATAGAAAGTATCATGAATGATAATTCCATCTCATGGAAAGACAATTCAATGTATTTGACCTATGGTCCTAAAAAAGTTAATGGTGTGGAAACTGATGATTACAGCATAATATTTCATGTTAAAGATAAAAAGCCATTAAATGAATTATTGCCTGAGCAAATAATACCTTCTAGTTTTACAATAGATGATTTTGATGTTATATCTGATGTGCAAATAGGTGAGTTATGTAGTTTTTATCCTGCAGATTGTCATGATAGAACAACTTTTAATGCAGAGCCTGTTGCAACGAACAGAAGACGTACAAGACCGCTCAAAGGCGGTTCAAGCAGCATCAATTCATATGAAGGGGGGTATGTTGCTACATTAGGTTTGCTTGCTAGAGACAAATCTGATGGTCAGATTGTGGCGGTGTCCAACAATCATGTGTTTGCTGGGTCTACATTGCATCCTAGCTATCAATCTACTTTTTCCAACGTTCTGCCTTTATGCGCTATTCAACCAGCATACGAAAATGCATCATACAGAACTAATAATGATTATATTGGTACTGTGAAAAAATTTGTACCGGTGGGCGATGTTGATTACACAAAATCTACATTAGCGGGTAACCCGCATCTGCAATATACATCATGTGATAGTGCTGTTGTTTCATTAACATCTTATGGTATTATAGATTCAAGTAGCGCGGGCATTGTTGGTTTTGACCCCGCTCCTCCGTACCCGTTTGCTACAGATGCAGAGATTAATTCACTTTTAAACACTGGTTCTGTTAATTATGCTGCTCCTGTGTTTCGTTCTGGCAGAACATGCGGGCCAGTTGGATATCCAGGCAACACATATTCATGTAGTTTAAGTGTATATCAGTTTGGTACGGCGTGGGTAGGTTTATACAGTGGTCACACTTCTTACTTCATAGATTCGATTTACTTGAGAGGTAATGTAACATCTGGTAGAGGCGGAGATTCAGGGTCACCAGTGCTTGCTCTAATAAACGGTACCTGGAAAGTAATAGGGCTGTTTTTTGCGGGTCCAGGAGATGTTTCTTACGGTATTGCTTGTAGAATCACTTCTGTGGCATCAAAATTAAACTTAACACATTGGGATACAAAAATGCCTACTGTGTCAGCAGTTTACAAATTGCAGAATATTAATGCATTAGATTACGGTACAGCAAATGATGCATCTTATGTCACATTATCTGGTAGAAAATACTTTTTTGTGGCGAGATAATTAATCGCTAAGCAATTCAAATAAGTCTGTTTGAACTTGAGAGCCTGGCGATTTCAATTTCCAATTCACTGCTTCATAAAAACGCTCTATAACAGAAAAGATTATTTTTTCAAACATTTTTTCATGGTCTGGTTCAAATAAGTCAGTAAATTCTTTTGGGTAGTTGTATTTGTATCCCATAACAGACAGTCCAAAACGGTTCGGTTGTTTCACGTAAAAATATCTAACTTTATCACCAGAAGAAAGTCTTTCATGCTTAGTACCCACATCTTGTTTATCGAGCATTAAATTGTAAAAATAAGCTGCTTTAACATGAATAGGCATGTGTTTGGCAGTATTAAAAAGGTTGCATTGTGCTGCATATTTTTCATACCCTTTAACGCCCATAACAAATGCAATGTCTTCTATGCCTAACGATTTAAATTTATCATAGGTTTCGTTAAATAGTTTATTTGTAGTTTGCAGGCTTCTAGTGAGCAACATCGTTTCAATAATCTTTTTTACGTACGGTTTAATTGCTTTAGGCATAGTAGTTCTCACCACTTCGACACCTGTGTATTTAAATTTGTTGCATGGAATACCCTCTTCATCTAATACATGAATAACATAGCGCTTTTTCTGTAAGAATAAGCCAGTATCTGCAATAACTTCTCTTTTAAAGTTTAGCCTACAATCATTTGAATTGAGAGAGCTTGTACCCCATTTTTTTATTTCAACGTTTAAATAATCTTCAATGTTTTGCACTTCTTTCAAGTATTCATCAGTAACTTCATTCTTTTTGTTGAGCATTTTAATACCAAGCTTGTTAACAATGTGTTTAATAGAAATATAACTGGAATCTGTGTCGTTGTAGATGATGGGAGTGTCTTTTTCAATTTCAGCATCAGTTAAATTTGCTTTATTTTTAATATAGTCAATGAGTAATTTGTTTGATTGCTTGATGACAGCTTGTCCTGTCAAAGTAATAGATTCAGCCAACTCATCATCACCTAGCGGGCTGTGCTTATTGCCAAAGTATCCATAAATGGTATTGATTAAAATTTTAATTGTGTGTTGTTGAATATTGAGATTGTCAATATAATTCTTGTGCGATCTGTACTCTGCAGTTCCTTTTTCTAGAGCAAGTAACTTGCGCTTAGCTGCTTTTAATAATTTTTTAAGCTGTACTCGCTTTTCATAATAATGATCTACAGTTTCTGGTATAATACCTTTTGTTTTCTGTGAAAACAATACTTTAGCTTTTGAAATGGCAATTTGCTCTTTCTTGATAAACTTGACAAAGTTCTCCTCTGAAAGTGTAAATGATTGTCCGTTGACATGATTTATTACTACACCTTTTTCATTTTTATCAACAATTGTACCTACTTTAGTTTCTGGTGAAAGATTAAGTGTGATCATTACATTGGGGTACAGACTGTTGGCATCAAATGACACAATGTGTTCTTGAAACCCGCGCAGTGGTTCACCCACATAAGCACCTGCATTTTGTTCATCATTACCGGGTAACAAACCTTTATTAAAGGTAGGGATACGCTTTTCATGGTGTCGGGCGCGGATAGCGCATAATCCTGTGATCACAGACAGTGAGCCAAGTGCACCTTCAAATGTTGTAAGCCCCGCATAAGCAATCATGCGAAGCAATTGCAAGTATTGTAATTTTTCTTCTAGCTGTACTAGAAGATTGACGTCTTGAATATTGTAGTCAACGAACAACTCCCAATTGTCGTCAGCTAAGCTAGACAAATTAGTATCACCATAATCTACTTTGTTTTTTCCTAATTCAATTTCGCCGATACTGTCTAATTTGTATGATTCTCTCAATACTGGGCAAAAGCGTTTGTAAATGTCAAGATAATCAACACATGAAACACCTTCAATATGCCAATGTACTTGCTCTTTGCCGAACTTACCTGCAAACACAATAGGGCGTATGTATCTCACTGGTGAGAGTCTTTTTACTTCTTCTTCACCAAGAATTTTAGTTATACGGTTAATGATGTACGGAATATCAAAAAACTCTGAGTTCCAGCCTGAAAGGATATCTGGATAATCTGATTCAATGTAGTTTAAGAACTTAGACAGTAGCTCTTTCTCAGTCTTACAATAGAAATACAGAGCATTGTCGTTCTTTTTTGTGTACGGTTTGAGCCCCCATGTTAAGAATTGCTTGGAAATAGAATCATAAACAGTTATGATGTTTATGACGTGCTGGGGGTCATCTGGCTTAGGAAATTCATCAGGACTGTATGTTTCAATATCAATAAACACTGTGCGAATGTTGTGTTTGTTGAAAGACTCTTGTTCATTGTCTTTCCAGAAAGTATCAATTAGATATTGCTGCTGTACATTTAAGTTTTCAAATACTCTTGTGAGTTTATTGTCTTTAATGTATCTTGAGCGCTCAGCTTGATTACGAAATTTTTTTCTTTTAAGCTTGGTATCAAAGATGCTCGTAGTATCAGGTGTGTTGTTTGTTTCTAGATATATGTATGGTTCATATGTGGTATCTAGAGTAATGCGGTTGCCTGATTCATCCCATGTGAATAGGCGCATCAGCTGATCTCTAGGTAAATATGCTACATTTCTATACACAAAACAATTATAACCGCTTTATTATTATTTGCTAGAAATATTGTTGAGCTTGTTTAGCAACTTGCGATCCGGGTCGGCATACCCGTAATTGTACAGCTCATAATACATTTCTATATTGTCCGGATTTTCTAAGAACCTGTCTTCAGCTACTTTTCTGGCTTTGCTGCTAATGTTCATGTAACGTCCTTTCTTAGAAAGAACATCATCAATGATATCTACCATTTCTTCCCCAGTTTTAAACTTAAATGGTGCATTTGCATATGTTACCATGTCCTGGCATGCTATAGGCAGCCCGTAGCAGCATGCTTCAATATATTTCAAATCGCTTTTGGCTCTGTTAAAGATGCTGTCTTGCAACGGAGCCACCATCATGTTAACATTTAAATTATATATCTTTTCCGGGTAACTATACAGTGTTTGCCAGGGGTGAAATTCAAATGTACCATTTCTTACTAATGGATGCAAAGATAGCGGGTATGCACCGAGAAATACCCATTGATATTTGTCTTTTGTCTTGGCAATAATATCTAACACATGTGCAAAATCATCATTTTGATTGACCCTGTTTTCTACATCAAAATGAGCCCCAGATCCGGCGTAGAGAATGCGCGGTTTCTTGATGTTGGCATCGTAACTTTCTGAAATTCTCTTTTCATTATAAAATCGGCCCATCCACCACTTAGGTGGAAAATTCGGTATTACAGTCACATTTTTGTTGCTAGTTTTGCTTGAATAATAATCTTTCATGAAATCGCATGTGACAGAAATTTCATCACACATTTCCATGATTTCTTGAGCTGTTTTGCGAATGGCTGGATCTGTAAATGCAGGTTTAAATTTATTGTATTCTGGAATGTCTTCAGCAAAACAGATATCATCTATTTCATATATAATTTTAAATCCAACTTTGTCGCTTATTTCGCGCAAAAACTTCATGAACCGTAATTGATGCGGTGTTGCTTGTCTCTGTACACGTACAGTTTTACACATTCTAAAATAGTTGGGGTCATAACACATGACTGTGCTGCCATGTAAAATCATTCGTTGATTGGCATTTAGTAAATGTTCTGGCCATATTAAGCGCCAAAAACCGCAGCCGCTAAAATCGGCGTAGTAATTCAAGGCACGGGGTAAATTTAATTCTTGAGGAATGGGAGGTAAGTTATTGGTTTGCGGCTGCGGGCTTCCAATAACCGGCATTGGGAATGGATTGGCAAATGGCGAAATAAAAGGACCAGGTGAGAACATCGTATTAATTATAATGTATATTCTTGATAATCTACTCTTTTGGTGATGCCGTTGATCTTCTCTAAGAAGATGATGTCACCTGTTGCAGCTTTAATGCTTTCTTTACGATGGCTGATGATCATGATTGATTCATTGAACTTTTCTACACGTTCTTTGAGGATATTAATAACTAATTCTACACCTTTTTCATCTAGACTTGAATCAAAAAGTTCATCATAAATGCTGAAATTAAATGACACATCTCCTTGTAGGCGACGTATGTCCATGAAAGCGAATAGGCAGGACAAATCTATGTTTTTTCTTTCTGCACCGCTAAAATTAAAGTATGAGCAAGGTTTACCTTTATTATCAATAATTTCTTCTTCAAAGTACTCATTAAATACGCAAGTGCAATTTGCATCCATCTTCTTGAGATAATATGCAAGCTTACTATTAAACAGCTGCAATATTTTCTTGACAATGTATGATTTTACACCTTCTTCAGATAGCACAAATTTTGCAACATCAAGTGTGGCTAATGTCTTTTTAACTTTATCAATTTCTGAAATAATAGCGGCTTGTCTATGTTGCTGTTCTTTGAGCAGCACATCAAAATTATTAGAATCTTTAACCAAATCATTTATGTCATTCTCAAGTGATGTCTGCCATTCTTGAAGTTGTTTTAATCTCTGTTCAAGTTCTGCTTTTTCCTTGATTTTAAATGCGTGAGCGTGAATTTGTTCCTTGATATCATGTATTTTATTTTCTAAGAGTTGTTGAGCTTTAATAAATTTAGCTTCTTCATTTTTGTATGTGGTGATTGCTTCATGTAGATTGGTAATTTCAGTTTTAACTTTTTGTTTTTCACTAGCAATATGTTTTTTATCTACATCTTCTATACTGCGTAAACACACTGGGCATTTGTCTTTATCTGTACCAATAGAGTTTAACTTTTCTGTTAAATGTAGAATGGAGGTCTTGTTTTCTGAGATACTATGTCTGATATCTTGTAGCTTCTTATCTACAGCTGTAGATTTGTCATTAGCTGTTGTTAATTCAGTTTTTAATTTTGATGGGTCGCCTATTTTAAAGTTGTTAAGTTTGGCCTCAATTTCAATAATTTCCTTGCTGTTGCTTTCTTTGCGGGTTTTGTATTTTTCATTCTTACGCTCCCTTTCTGCAGAAGCAGCTTCTTTTTGCTTCTCATAATTTTGTATAGTTTTTGTTACTTCATCATATTTTGCAGACTCAATGTCAAATGATTTTTTCTTTTCAGTCAGATCAAAACGAAGCAAATTAGTCATTTCACCGAAAATGCCGAGGTTAAAAATATCCTCAATAAACTTTCTCTTTTCAGCTTTTTTCTTGGCCATGAAAGGAACTGTGTTGTTAATAGTCATGATTACACAGTTTTGAAATATTTCAGGAGTGCAGTTAAAAATGTCTTGTATGTAAGTGTTAGTATTAGTTATGCTGTCTCTAGTTTTATCATCACCGTTAACGGTGATAAAACATTTGGATGGTTCTAAAGTGCGGGTAATAACTATGGTATCGTTCTTATTGGTGTCCTTAATAGATGCTTCAAGTACAACTTCGCAGTTTCTTTTATTGATATTGTTAACAATAAAGTCTTTCTTGAGCTCACGTAATGTTTCACCGAATACAGCAAAATAAACTGCATCTGCTATAGTCGATTTACCGACGCCGTTGCGCCTGTCTTCTTTATCTTTATTAACACCAGTAATAATGTGTAGCCCTTTCTTAAAGTCTACTGTTACCGGTGTAGATCCAACAGATAAAAAGTTTTTAATAGATATTTTATTAAAAGATATTTGTCTCATCTTGCAGCCTTTTTGTATATATCTAAACAATATTCTGATGCATCTTTTTTATTGTCGATGTCAAGTAAATTAATAAATTCTTCTATCGCGCTTTGAATATCTACACCTGTAGGGTCGTAATTAGCATCATCTGCAGTAGGTTGTAGATTAATTAGAGAATAATCCACTGACAGAGAGAATGGTTTTGTGTTTGTAATTTTTTCAATTAAATCGTCTATGTTATCTGCTTCTGTTTTTTTATCAATTATAAGCTTAATAATATTATTAGTTGTATTAAGTTCATTCTTAGCTTTTTTATCTAGTATTTCTGTCAGCGTCAATTTAAGATGCTTTGGTGAATGAATGTTTTCATGAAATGTGTAGTTAAGTGTGTTTAAGTTAAGAATATAATATCCTTTCGTTGTCCCGGAGTCACCGAAATCCATTTCAAATGGATTGCCTACATAGATAATTTTACCTTTATCATACACTCGTTCATCACGTAAATGAAAATGACCTGACATAATAAACGGTGCAATTTTAAGTAAATCTTTAGTCTTGAGACCTTTGTCACAAAGTTTAAAACTATTCATTTTAAAACTTTCAATTTCTAAATGACCAAATATCATATCAGCTTTTTCAAGCTCGTTAACATTTGCACCCCAAGGCAAGAACAACGCTTTTTTACCGTAAAGTGTGTGTATTGAAGATGAGCTAATTACGTTGATGTTGTCCCAGCCGTTGAGGATAGAAAGTGAATTAATATCAGATCTGTCCTTGTAATAAGCATCATGATTGCCTACAACTATAGTAATATTAAAATCTTTCCAAATGGTAAATATCTGATTTACTACATGAATTGTGTTGACAGCAATTTCATCTCTGTAATGATATACATCGCCTAAGATAAAAATGTCTTTTATTTTTTTACTAATCAATTCAGATTTGAGCCATTCAGCCCATTTGAGTGCGGTTTCATGCCAGAAAATACTATTCTGATGTACACCGACATGCATGTCGGCAATACAACATACGTTTTCTGATGATGTAGTTACGTCTTTAATAGATTATTCTCCTGTGGAGTTGTAATTGTCGTCTGTAGGCTCAGTGTATATGTGTGCGTTTTCACCAACAATATCAGGATTAAGCATTAAATCTGTGTACACTTTTTCTTTGTATTCAGTAATGCAGGTGTGGTGTTTCTTCTCTTTTTTGATCCTGTTAATAAAAGCATGAAAAGCAATTGTTGTGAAGTATGAAAACGGGCTAAAACCTGAATCAAGCTTAAACTTTTTATTTCTTAAAGCTGAGAACATTTTTACAATAGCATCGCCAATCATGTCATCTTTGTATGAATAATTGATGAAGTTTGGTGCGTAAGATAGACCGTGTGCAATCTTGGTTATACTTTCACCTAGCTTCACAGACACATCTCCGGTCTTGTAGTATGCACGTATTTCTTCTTCAAACTCACGGCTGTTAACATAATGTAATTTTTCTTTAGGTTTGAGTTTGCGTGGGGCGGCATCTGCAGCTGCAGCAGCTGAATCTAAAATAGGTAATATTTCTTTGATGGCTTTTGTTGCATCAACATCTTCAATATCTTCTGCTGGCTTAGTAGCTTTACGCTTGGGTAATTTTTTTAGAGCTTGTTTGGATGTTTTCTTTTTCATAAAGTTTTAAACGTTTTTCTGAATGAAGCCTGCTATAATGAAGGTTATCATTGATGTCGAATATTATAAGCTTATCCTTGTTAATATGCAATCGTAAGCCTCTGCCGACAGATTGAATTATTTTTACCTTAGCTTTGCCGCCGCATGCAAATATAATATAATGTAAGTTCTTGATATTGATACCAGTTGAAAATATCTTTGATATGGCCACAACAACTACATCATTGCATTCTTCCATTAATTTGCGAACTTTGTCGCGCTCTTCTACCTCCACTTCACCTCTTATAAAGTATATTTTTTTATTAGGGCACACTTCTTTAATTGCATTGTACAATAGTTCCCCGTGTTCAATGTAGTCAACTAAAACCAGGGCATTGTTGTTTAATTTGCATGTTAATTTAGATATAACATCGTTTCTAAATTTATTACGCATTAAAAATGTGACTTCTTCTCTGTATTTGTTTATGTTATCAACCTGGCGCGGGCGATCATTAGGACTGTATTCTAGCTCTACAATTTGCACAGCAACCCCTGAAATGTATTTTTCTAAGCGTAATTCGTAACTAGATTTTTCATATATAACGGGACCAATCTTTCCTATTATATTCCATTGATCAAGCAGCCCTTCCGGCATGGTACCAGTAAAACCAAAGCGACATGGTGTTTTAATTTTTTTTAAAATTTTATTTACCTCATTTCCTCTGCGAATTTTATGAACTTCGTCAACTATTAAAACATCTATGTCCTCAATCCAGCTCAAATCTGTGTTTTTACTTTGCAAAATACCTAGATTAGCAACAACAACATTTGCAGGAAACAGAGTGTCTGTTTCTAGAGCGTGGCTACCAGTCCATTTTCTCACTGTAAAAGGTACATTATATGATATAAAATCTGATGATGTCTGCTCAACTAAGCCTAGATCTGGTACAATGTATAAACACTTAAATGCTGATCCGTGTAATACAAACAGTTTTGTGAGCAATGAAGCGGCAGTTAATGTTTTACCACCGGCAGTGGCAAGCACAATTGTGCCTCTCCCAATACTGTAAGCTTTTTTAACAATTTCTTCTTGGTAATCCCTAAGAGGCAAAGACAGCGGTACAATGTCTTTGGTAAATTTATGAGATGTTTGCCACTTGCGTGATGGCATAATAATATCTAAAAATTCATTGTCAGTTTCGATAGGCTCTTTATATTCTGTTTGTTTTAAATATTTGTATATTTCAAAATAAAGACCAGGTTCAAATTTACCAGTGGGAGTAATGGTATATGTACGCTGCGGTGCAAATCTACCGTACCTGCGCATGAAAAACGCAGCTTCATTCTTAACTGAGAAGTTTTCTCTAATTTCTTCAACTAAATCACCCTTCAAGACGCCTAGTTGTTTTTTTGCGTCATAACTAAAATTAATCATGTTGTTTCTAGTTTAATAATATCAATAATATTCTTTAAATCGTATGATGTAGAGCTTAATGTCTTTTCAGCTTTTTCTAAAAGCTCAACAACTAATGTTAATTCAGTAATCTTCTTATCTAATGCGCACATCTCTGGGTGTCGGTCTGCGTGTCGCTCTAAAACAGGTACTGATAATTTTACAGCGCCTTGCTCTTGCAGTTGTTTAACTACTTCTTTTTTAAGAGATTCTTTAGTAGCCTTTATGTTGGCCAATTCTAGTTTGTGCCTGATACACCTGCCAGCCCACTTATGCTTGATGCCTGGCAATTTAAGCTGGTAGTCTTTCAGATTGAGTTCATCAATCTTTAAATCTGTCTCTAACTCTTTGATATATTCTTCTAACACAAAATAAATAATAGTATACATTGTAAGAAAATCAATATGAATATGTTTGCAAAAAAGTTTTATGAAGCGCTTGTGACAGAAATGAACGATTCAAGCGTTCTAACTGGAGCTCCAGGTACTGGTGGTGGATTTGGCAATTCTGACTCTTGGAACCCTGGTGATACTCGTTTTGCTGTAGCAATAGGTACAAATACGAAAATTCCTATGAAAAATGTTAGTGCATCAAAATCTAAAAAGAAAAAGAAGATAATTTACGCTCGTAGACCTTTGAATGCTAACTAATTGTAATTTTTTATTGCTAATTAAATACTTTAATGTCAGATACTGGCCATTGGATACTGTCTGAAGGTGTTGTTGTCAATGACACAACTTTTGGCTTTATTTATGAGATTACAAATACGGTAACAGGCAGAAAATATATAGGTAAAAAACAATGCAAACGCAAATTAAAGAGACAGCCTTTAAAGGGCAAGAAAAACAAACGAATTGAAGAAAAAGAATCTGATTGGAAAGAGTATACTAGTTCGTCTACAGAATTAAATGATGATATAAAAAGGCTTGGTAAAGATAAATTTATTTTTAAAATTTTGCACACATGTGCCTCAAAATGGGAGCTTGCTTACCGGGAAATCAAGGAACAGCTAGATAGAGAAGTACTTTTAAAACCTGAATATTACAACGGTATAATCAATGTACGAATTGGGCGGCCTCCTAAGAACTTCTTGACTTAAACATAATTTCATTTAAACTCATGTTATGAGTCTGAAGTTTGAGCAGTATAATTTAGATATTATTGACTTTCAAGATGTTTATGGCCTTATAGAGCTCGGTATGATGAATAGTCTTGCAGGGTTTGATTTGTTGCGTAAAAAAATTAATACTGACATAAGAAGATTAATAACACATCACATGATTGTGGGTATATGCGGATACACTGCAGCTTTAAAAAACAAACACAAAGTGGTATATTATGTAAATCCTGATATAAAAGCAGAACTATCAGAATACTATGATGCTGTTAAAGTAAAGAGGTGTTTGTTCAAAGTTTTAAAAAATATGAAAAGGCTGCTGCCTATCAAACTCTACTTTGGGTCAGAGTCTTTTAGTGATGTATGCAAAGATGAAGGTAAGATGCAGGAAACTGTTAATTTAATACGAGCTTACATAGATAAGCATGATACTCATAAATTTACATTCAGTAAGGCAAAAAATTACGGTAGAAAATATGGTTTAAATATCATTAGTAAAGACTATTTTAACGATTTAAATCTGAAGCATTTAGTGTTTAATTAATATAAATACTTTAATGCGGTATTTAGATTTGTTGAATCATTACAAAAGTCTTGTATCTGAAGCTCCTCAAGATGCTGCTCAGCCAGATATTACTGGCGGTGCTGCTGTACAGACACCGGTTGCAATGCCTGTGCCTAATGCAGGTCAAGGGGGTTCTGCTGGTGATCAAGAACAGACTGCAACAGTTCCACCAGAAGGCTATGTGGATCTTGTTAGATTATTAGCCAAAGCTTTAATTATGAATATTCCTGCAGGTTCTATTGATGATTTGTGGACCATGCAGGTTAATAAAGAAAGTGCAGAGTCTATTAGAGAAGCCATTTCAAATACAATAAAAGAAAATGAAAATTATGAGGACAATCCTGAGCGCTTGCAAAACCCTCACTTTAAAAAATTCTATGATTCAATTAATGAAAATAATTTTACTCAGAAATACAAACAAATTCTGGGTATCATGAAGCGTTTTAGTAAAGATCCCAAGCTAGGATAAAACTATGGCTGAGCAAAAGAAATATAGACGTCTTGATGAGGTCTACTTAAAAGAGTCTTTTGCTAAACATGTACCGCCTCTTCCAAGACAAACAATTTTAAATGAACAGCCTGGCATGGCAGAAATACTCATTCAAACGGATGATGATAAAATTATAGGGCCTACAAAAATTCCTACTGAATTAGCTGACAGGGTTTTAGATATAATTAGCAAGCAACAGAAAATCAAGAGTAAGAGTGGCAAGGAATTTACTGTTAATGAAGTGGTATTAAAATGTCTTCAAATAGATGGATGGGTTACAAGTGAAAAAGACCCGTTGTATGATGCTATAAACAACATTTTTTCTAAAGCAAAAATTAACTATAATAATTTTTCGGCATTAGAAGACATACAAACATCAGCAGATAACCCATTACGCACAAAATTACTTAACACTCCCCAAACTGTTATGTCGCTTTCTGATTTAATTCCTCAAAGTTTTAGAGAATTGTTTGTCAACCCTGCTGATGCAGAAAAGGTGGTTATAGCTTTATGGGGTATAGAGCCACAGAAAAAAGGTGCAAATGTGGGTCCAGGAGAAATTGCATTGAGTTTAATATCTGATGCTATCAAGGGTGACAGAGGTGACCTTGAAATAAAAGATATTGGTAAAATAGAAGTAAAAGGTGCAGGTGCAAGAATGGGAGGGGATAATTTTGCGGTAGCAGGTACATTGCAAGAGTTAAATGCAATTTTAAAAGATAGAAAACAAGGTGTAGCATCTGTATCTGCGCAAACTCTTGGTCTTCTTAAGAAGCAGCTAGTTACTCTTGTAGAAACAGAGCTGCAAGTTCTTGAAAGGCAGACTACAAGGAAGTTGCATCCTGGTCATTTACAACTCATACAAAGACAGCTTCAGCAATTAAGGGGAATAGAAGAAAAAATTAAAGCTGCTGACAATCTCGAGGAAGTTGTAGCAGATGTAGATGCAGCTATAGAGCTGGATAACAAATTTAAAAAAGGATTTCCTGCAGCAGGTAAAGGTGAGTTAAGATTGAAAATGAAAAATTTAATAGGTCGATATACAGCGGTAAAGAAAGGTGAAAAACACGGTTCTTTAAGAGGGGCTAAATTTTCATTTGGACCCTCTGTTAAAGACTTTTTCTCTATTTCAGACTTATCAGTTAAAGAAAAAGTTGAAGGTATAGTAGCAGCAAGGTCTTATACTAATACCCCTGGCAATAGTATAAAAAATGCAATTGCAGCTTTAATTAAAGATCATGGTGATAAAATATTTGTTTCATCAGCTGGAGGGGATGATGAAGATGATGGTTCTCCTGTAGCAAGGGTTATTGCTGCAATTCATATGGCGGAATACCAGCAAAACCAAGGATTTAATTATTTTATACTATTTAACACTTTGGGTAAAGAAGATAAGGGTACTCCTGACAAGATTATATCTTATCGTTTTGATTCTAATGATTTAGCTTCAAATATAGTAAATCTTTATAATTTTCTTACATTGTTTCGTGCAAAGATTAATTTAAGCATAGATAACACACGTCATTCTGTTGGAGTTAAGTTGCAGTGATATCTTTTAAACAATTTTTAACAGAAGGTGGTGCAGCAGGTCATATGGATCATCCGTTTGATTTACCTTCTGCAAACACCGGTAATGATTTAATAAAAATATTTCAAAAAGCTGCTTTAAGTCTTAGAAATAATCCTGCAGCAGTTAAAATAGATGGCATAAATTGTTCATTAAAATTAATAACAACTCAAGATGGTAGCAAAGAGTTTGCTATGGATCAAGGCTCTAAAAAAGAAATAGATATAGCGGGCATTACAGCTAGAAACATAGAACAGCGGTTTCAGCCATCACCTAGCGGGCAACCTCATGGTATGATTGCAAAAGGCAAATTAGTATTAGACATTTTTAATGCTGCTCTACCATCTATTACAGAAGAACTTAAAAAATTAGGATTGTATAACAATGACCATCTGATGCTTAACATGGAATTTGTGGAAGGCCATACTAATGTTATAGGGTATGCAAACAACTTTTTAGCAATACATGGTGTAAATGAAATTTCTAAACTTGCTAGCCTGGCGCGTGGTAGCGGTAAGCGCATGACTTCTGAAGTTAAGTTTGATAGAAAGG
>Ga0214923_10001570_pt1 | contig 32328 bp, 38 predicted proteins | sample LL1510_MetaG_FD_177993 | JGI IMG/M metagenome (GOLD analysis project Ga0214923, IMG submission 177993) | Freshwater microbial communities from Lake Lanier, Atlanta, Georgia, United States - LL-1510 | ecosystem: Environmental > Aquatic > Freshwater > Lake | place: USA: Georgia | collected...
TTAAATCTACCAAAGAAAATAATTGCAATTCTATCGCCGTCCATTTATATAAAATTAATAGAATTTCCTTAAATCCAAATTGGAAACCATTAATTTCTAATATATAGATTTTCTTGTTTATATAATGAATTCATGTTTCTTTTTCTTTTAATATTATTATCATTATTGGGTTTATTTGTTTTAAAATTATAATTAAATACTATATTTTTATAATCATCATCTATACATAATATATTATGTTTTGGTTTTAAACTTCTAAAACCTATTTTTTTTAAAAGCTCAATAAAATCTTTAAATTCTTCTTCTGTTATAACTCTATTACATTTAAATATTAACGATGTTATATTTATAGTTTTATTATATTCATATACTTTTGTAGCATATAAAATATCAACTCTTGATATATATTCAAGTAAATCTTCGGGTTTTTCTTTTAATTTTTTATAATTATCTAAATTAATTTCTTCATTGTTTATTAGTAATAATTTTTCTTTTTCTTTACTACAATATGTTCTAATTATCATTATGTCTAATATATAGATTTTGTTGTTTATATAATGATTTCTTTTTTGTTGAAAATGCTGGAATAATAAAAGGTTTGTTTGTGGTAAAATTATAATTAAATACTATTTTACCTTCACTATCAATATATCGAATTTTTAAATTTTCTTTTTTTGTTGCAAATCCTATTTTTTTAAGATTTTCAATAAAATCTTTAAATTCTTCTTCTGTTATATCTTTATTACATATGAATTCAAGTGATTTACGGATATAGGCTGTTTTATTATCGATAAATTTAAATTTTTGTAACAAATAAATCTTTGACACAAATTCAAATTTATCTGGTTTTTCATTTAATTTATTGTAATTTTTTTGATTGATTTTTTTGTTATTTATTTGTAACTCTTCTTGAGTAGTACAATTTATTTTAATTTTCATGTTTAAATTTATTTTTCAATTTTACTTTTATATAAATTTAATAATGAATATCCAATAAAAAATATCCAGCCATAATTAGAATAATAACACCACATCGACCCCCATGTTTTATATTTATAATATGAATATATCGATATCAACAATAATATAAATGCCATTATTATTATTAATTTGAATTTTCCATTATTCTTAAAACTCACATAGAAATAAAACGATAATATAAATATCAATAATGGCAATGGAACATCCGCCCAATACCAAACTAAATGCCCGTTAATACCTTTCTCCATTCTCAATTTATTGTTATTTAATACATATGTCAATACCACTAATGACGCTAATAATAATGCTATTAATACTATTATTAATTCTTTTCCATGTAATATTGTTATGTTTATTATTAATAATTGTAATAATATTACTGACATCCCCATTAAACTTATAAAAGCTATTGCTGTTTTATTGTTTATGTTTTTCCATGCAAAATATTCAATTAATTGCATAGATGTAACAGCCAAAGGCAATAATAAATATTTATAATCAATTGTATTTATTGCTATAACTATTATAAATGATATTGCACCAAATATAAAACTATTTAATGAAACTTCTGCATTCCAACACATTTCTATTTAAGAATATTATTTAATTAAAAAAAATAATGATTATAATTAAAAGTTTTAATGAAATCGACAATATTTTAGAAGATATATTAAATAAATTTATTCAAATTTATTTTGATGAAACTCGATTATATTCATATGAATTTATTGTTTATTGTATTGACGATAATAATAATGTCATTGGATTTTTAGGTGTGCAGACTTTTGATAATAATATTACTATCAATCAATTATGTGTCGATAGTAACCACAGAAATAAAGGTATTGCCAAATCATTATTGGAATTCACAGAAAAAGAATTTCAAAATTATAATCAATTTCTATATATGCACAAACCAGAATTATATAAATTTTATTGTAATAGAGGTTTTACTGAAGTTTATAGAGATAATCTTAAAATTAAAATGGCTAAATATTATTTAAAAAAATGAAATCTAAGTTATATAATATATTATACATATGGAAAATATAATGAATACTTTACCTGATAATCATATTTCAAATGAAACTTTATTAGTTTATAAAGATAATATTGAAATATTCAATAAATTTAATCAGAAAGTAATTCAAGAACCTAAACAAGAACCTAAACAAGAACCTAAACAAGAACCTAAACAAGAACCTAAACAAGAACCTAAACAAGAACCTAAACAAGAACCTAAACAAGAACCTAAACAAGAACCTAAACGCAATAAATTAGAAAGTCCAATAGATTTAATAATGAGATTGACTTATATTGATAAACTTATGAAACAAGATATTAAATCTAAATTAATTGAATTTATTTCAGTTCCTGAATTTTCTAAAGTATTCGGTCTTAAAAAGTCTAGTGAGATTATGACAGCATTATCTAAAGATAGTTGGAACCAATCAATATCTTTATTTATTTCTTTTCTTTTAGATAAACATATAATTTATAAAGAAAAATCTTATATTTATAATAAAAATAATAATAACGCTATTATCAATGTTTGTTAAAAATAATAATTATGTTGAACTCTTCTTTTTAGATGTTAGTAATTTTATATATCCACATAGAATTATTCAAAAAAAATGATTTATTTTAATAAAAAAACAAATCATATAAAAAAAATGAACTCAGAAACATACAACAATTTCGTAATCAAATCAAAGTTATTATCTAAACTTCCAATTATTTATAATTATGTTATTGATAATAACTATTATTATATTAAGAATTTAAAAGATTTTCTTGAATATAATATTGATAATAACTGCTGTAATATTACCAATAATAATTTATTAAACAACTTTAAAAATAATGTCAATAATTGGAATTTAAATAATACTAATTTGAAATCTAGAATTTATCAAGATTTCAGCGATTTGATCTATAATTATGATAGCACTGATATTGCTATGTATGACATACTCATTAAATTAAATGATATTATTATTTAAGCAAACATTCATCATGTGTTAAATAACTTTCTATATTTGTTGTTAATTGTTGTTTTTGGAATTTTTTTTTCAATAAATAAAACTTCATGCTCGATGAGATCTTTTGTTTATTTATTTTGTTTAAATCAATGATATTTAAATCATTGGTTATTCCATTATCTTCTATTTTGTCTTTCGTATTTATAATACTATCATTTAATATATTACAGATAACCTCGTATTTATTAATTTCATTATGCGATTTTATACAAAAATTAATATAATTATTAATTTTCGTCAAAGTATCGATATCTAACCAACATAAATTTATAAATACACCATTGTTATTTTTACTGTAATTATTATTATTCTTATAAATGATTTTAAAAATTTCCTCTAATTCATTTTGACTTAAATTTAATAATCCACTTTTAATATTTTTATAGATTTCATTTTTATCCGTATTTTCCATAAATATAAATCTATTATTATATCTTTATATAATTCTTCGTTTTTCATAAATATAAAAAAATGATTATATTCTTTATATAAACTTCTAATCAATTTAAAAATATGGCTATTAATACTGAAGATGATATTTGGAATATTATGGCTGAATTAAAAGAAGAAGAATATATTAAAGAAAACGGAGCTAGAGAAACCGGTATAATATGTTCTTGTGGTTGTAATGATTTCATTATCGAAGATGCTATGCAAATTTGTAGTAAATGTAGTGCTATTTGTAGTAAAGTTATAGATAATACAGCCGAATGGCGATATTATGGTAATGATAGTAAAAGTGATGATCCATCAAGATGTGGATTGCCTACCAATTCTTTATTGCCTAAATCTTCATTAGGTTCTATGATTGGAGGTAATAAATATGGTAATAATTATGATATCCGCAGAATTCGAAAATTTATTGCGTGGAATTCTATGCCATATAATGAAAGAACTCTATGGCTTGTTTTCGATGTTTTAACCAGTAATTCTTTAAGTAATGGTATCCCTCAAAAAGTTGTAGATGATGCTAAAGTTTTATATAAAAATGCCTCAGAAAAAAAGATATCAAGAGGTGATAATAAAGAAGGTTTGATCGCTTCTTGTATTTATCATTCGTGTTTAATGAATAATATTCACAGAAGTTCGAAAGAAATTGCGAGAATGTTTGATATTAATCCAGTCATTTTAAATAAAGGAAATACTAGATTTCAAACTTTATTACAAATTAATGTTGTCAGTTCATCTCCTATTGATTTCATTTCTCGTTATTGTTGTCAATTGAATATGAAATTAACTGATATTGAAAATTGCAAAAAACTTATCAAATTTTTAGAAGACAATGAAATTATGAGCGATAATTCGCCAACCTCAAGTTGTGCCGCAATTCTTTATTATTACTCCGAAAAAAATAAATTAGGTTATACTAAAAAACAATTCGCCGATATTTGCAATGTTAGTGAAGTAACAGTTATTAAAGGTTATAAAACTATTTGCAAATACGAAAAATTCATTAATAAGAATTTCAAATAAAGGAAAAAACATATATAATTATTAATATTATGTATAATAAAGAATTGTTTGAATTTATTTCAAATGGAAATATAGAAAAAAGTTTATATAATACTTGTGTGTTTTTAGTCGAAAATTCTAAAATTGAAGTATTAGAAGATACACTAATTTATACCTGTAATTATATAAGTTCTTTTGTTACTATCTATAATATCGTCAAATTTAATGATATCATAGCTTCTACTATTAATATTATCAATAATAATAATATTAATGTCGTCGATTATTTAACTTTAATTTCTAAAATGTGTATTTTATGTGATATATATCTTAAAAATCCTACTATTAAATCAGGCACTATACCTATTACACAATTGAGACAAAAAATTATTAATGTTTTTAGTACTGAAATTAAATTAAATCCTGCAGGTCTCGATAAATTTAATTCAATTATTCCGCCAACTGATAGTGATATTTATGGACTTGTTTTAAAAATAATAACTTCTTTTATTAATCTATTCAAAATTGTTGAATCAGTTAATACTCATGATGACGTTTATAATATATCTATATTGTTTCGTGATTCATTCGATTATATTATCAGGAAAAAATATATTATTCAAACAAAATTTAATTTAAACGAACATGAACCTATATTTTTTTTATGGGGTTTTATTAATTGTTTATTTAATTATGAACCTTCTATTATCAATTATTATAAACTTTTTTGTATAAATAATCCTTCTAACAATAAAACAATTAGAAATCAACGTATTTGTCTTATTCATGCATGCGCCATTGCTATTATCCATAATTATAAAAAAAATATTGCTTCTTCGTGGAATTGCGATGAAACTCTTATTATCCATAAAATTCAAGAAATTTCTATTAATCTTTTTATTCAAGTTAAAAAAGAATTAGGTATTGTCGATGAAAAACCTGAAAAAAAACCTGAAAGTAAATCTGAAAATAAAATCGATGGTCTAACATATCTTTTTGATTATATCCCTAAAACTAATATTATTATTGATAATAGTAATTACATATTCGAAGATGAACTCAAAACTATTATTAAATAACTTATTTTTTATTATAAATTGATAAGTAAGTTATATAAAAAATGATTTTAACATATAATTATAATTTAGAAATGGATTTTTATATAAGTATTGCTGTTGGTATCATTCACGCAATCGTTTTTAATCCAATTGATAAGGCTATTTATAATAGTGTTATCAATAATAATAAACTCCTAACAATTGCAAATTGGAAAAAACCATTTTGTGGATGTTTAAATAATATTAACAGTCGTATAATAAATGGCGGGATTTATTTTTATTTGCTGGACTATACAAAAACTATGAATTTGTATCAATCGGCACTTACTGTAAGTTTAACAACGGCCATTATTTTAAATCCTTTGAATATTATAAAATATAACTCGTATATTGATAATTCAACTTCTTATAATTCCTTGCTTAAGAATTATAAGAAATATGGATTTAAATTTACTAAAATAGGCATTGAAAGTTTAATTCTCAGAGATTTTATTTTTAATGTCATTTATTTGAAATATAAAAAGGATAATAATAATCTTATTCATAATTGTAGTGTTATTTGTCTTGCCAGTGTTGCGACATCGCCATTACATTATATTAGAAATATGAAATATTACACTAATGACAGTTATTATAATATTTGCAAAAATTTAATTATTGATACTAAACAGACAAATAATAAAATTAATTTCATCTTTAAACAATTTGCAATTGGATATGGAACAATGCGAACTGTTGTAGGAGTTTATACAGGTCAAATTATGTATTCGACCTTAAAAGAACTTATACATTGAAAACGATTTAAAAATATAAAAAGATATATAATAAAATATTTTTTTTATTATGGAAAAACCCAATAGTTTAGAAAGTATCGTTAAAGAGGTTTTTAATAAATGCACTGATAATAATTATCCAAACACATTAATTGAAATACTTAAAAATAATCATTATTGGCCCAGTATTAAAGTTAAGAAATTTAAAAATAATAATAATTTGTGTTTGCTTCACAATTCATATAAACGAGATGATATTTTAGAATTCCAAGATTTATATGATAATTGTAGGAGTGTTGTTTTGGATTTTTCAAAAAGTATCGGTAATAATGTTGTTATTTCCATTTCAAATAGTATTCCAATTAGATCAACTATTTCTAATTATATGAATAATATCGCCGAACCCACTGATAATTGTTATATTGCATTAGATGGCACAACAATTACTGTTTATTATCATAATGGCAATTGGCATTTCGGCAGTTCTAGTTGTCCTGATATTAATTCTTCCAAATTTTCAAATAAAGATAAAAGTTATGGATATATGTTTGATGAAATTTTATATTCTATTTATAAAAATCAAGTTAATATCGATGATCCTAATATTTCCTCTATTTTGAGAAATTTATTTACATCCAATTTAAGTCCTTTATATTCTTACGATTTTGTTATTATTCATAATGATAATAAACATGTTATTGATTACTCTGAAATAATGGGCGATAATTACAAACATCTATTTCATATCAACACAAGAAATAGAATCACATTGCAAGAAGAAAATATTGAAAATAATCCATTGGCATATTTAGGTATTAAATATCCTCATAAATTCAGCAATATTAGAGAAGCTTTAGAATATGTATCTGAAAATAATTATGGTATTATTGTAAAAAAGAACAATAAATTATATAAAATTAGTAATGATATAATTTTGCATAAAGAAGAAGTAAATGCATATAATTATAACAAATGGTATAATATTCTTTATATTTATATGCTTCAAAAACAAAATTATAATATAAATGAATATGTAAAAGAATTTTATCCGGATAATGCTGATATTCCAACAAATATTTATGAGATTGTTAATAATATCTTTAACATTATCAAACAAATTCTTTATAATTTATATATATCAACCACTAAATTTTATCCTAAATATAATCGATTTAAAATTGATTTAGATATGGACCGCAATTTGAACCCTCTAATACGTTTTCATTTGGCCCAATTGAGACATCAGCAAACAACAATTTACAAGAAAAAAATAATTAATGAAAATAATGTTTTTAAATATTTGTGTCATTCGAATAATATTAAAAATATTCAAAAATTGATTTGTCATATTTCTAAAAATGATTTGTATAATCTAACACCTGATATTATTACTGTTTTTACCACCTTTTCAAACCTTCTTGAAAATAACCCATCTGTTTAAGAAACTAAAATTTTTAGATATGTCATTTGTTTCTAATTCCTTCAATGAATTCTTATGATCTTCTATTCTCCAAGTTTCGAATAAATTGAATTTGGTTTTTATTAAATCAGGGTTTTCAAAGTCTTTTTTTATTTTTTCATAAGTTTCTGAAAATAATTCAGTATCTTCTAATTCTAATCCAAATTCCTTGGCTTTTGTTACTAAGAACTCGAAATTAACTAAATATTCTGTTATTAATTTTTGTGTATTTTCTATAAATACATCTATTTTTTTATTATAATATTTCTCGTTTGTATATTGTTTTATTATAGCCCATACAGGAACGCTATATTCGTCGAATTTCTTACGACCTTCTATTATACCGTTCTTATTTGATTTTAATTTAGCTTCTACACTTAAACCATCCATAAAAGTTGCGAAAAATAAACCATCTTGTTGCAAATTCTCACTTACATTTCTTAAAAATTGTTCTAATTTCGTTTCATTCTCAAAGAAATAATGAATTGCAAACATACACGAAATAACATTAAATTTATCTTTACCTTTTCCCGCCAATACTCTCTCATATATATTTAAATTCTGTTGTTTCTTTACCGGGTTCATTATTATTTTTAATAAGTCCTTGCTTTCTTTATCTATGGCCGCTTCACCTGTTTTAATATCTAAAGTGCAATCACCAACCACAAATGCCATATCTATTAATGAATAATTTCTAGCCGTTTTTTTATTATATGCTAACTGTTTTTTATGTTCTCTTATCAATTTAGCATAAGAACCTTTTGAATAATAAATATTACTCTTCACCAAATCTATTCCTAATACAAATTGATATTTTGAATATTTCCAATTACTCAAATCTCCCGCCTGTCCGCAAGCTAATTCTAATAATGTTCCTCGTGTTTGGTATTTACTCCCAGGTTTTCCCATTAATGCCGGTTTGTTATATAAATGACTTTTTACTAACATATGAAATAATAACATACTATTTGATATTTTATTGAATGGTACATTTCTCTCATAATAAATATCATCTGTTTCTAATACGTTATCATCTACTTTTATATCACTATTAACAGTCTCATTGCCGACTATCATAGAAACACTAATCATATTATGAATTGTATCCCATGTATCTAATGCGACTTGCACTGAATTTGCAGTTTTGTCAAAAATACCTTTATTGAATATTCTGGTTTTGTCTGTTCTTACTCTTATAGGTTTCCAACATTTAGATATTAAATCAAATCTAAATTCAACTATCGTATTATTATCTATTTTGTCATTATTTTCAGCTCTCGCTTCTTTCTTATCATTTAATTCAATATATGCAAATTCAACATCATTTATATAATATTTATTTGGTACGAATAACTTGAATATATCTTTTTCAGTAGTTTCTAAATATTCAGTGAATTTATCTATATTATTGAATTTATATCTTAATGTTAATACATTATCTATATTATAATCACTCAATATACTCTTGTCTGTTACATATAACCCAAATTTGCGACATTCTATACCATCCTTTCTTACATCGCCTATATATTTAATTAAGAAATCTACCGTATTTTGTTCGGGCGGTTTCCATTTGAAAACGTTATTCCATGTCATATCAACTTTTAAATCTACTGGCATAGTTGGATAATATGAATAAACAGCCAAATTGGCCGGTGTAAATATTAAACCATCTATTTCATATGGAAATGATTTTGGATTATCTAAAATTTTTTTATTTTCTGCAAAAATATTATCGCCCATATTATGCTTTTTTATTGTAAAATCAATTGAACTATGTTTTGTATCTAATAACTTATTTAATTTTAACATCTCATTGTATCTACATTTCTTTTTTTCGTCTAATAACGGCAATGATGTCAATTTCTCGTTATTTAAGAAATAAATATCAAATGCTGCATATAAATTTCGTTTGATTTTATCAATTCTTTTATTACAATGGATATATTCACCATCTATTAAAGAATTATATGCCTCTTTTTTTGCCTTTATTCCAGTTCCTTCTACTCTCTTAGAACTATCTATCGTATATACATCGCCCTTGCCATCGATATATAATAATAATCTTTCTCCGTCCGCTTTTTCTGTTACTGTGTAACCTCTTAAAATACTTACTACACCATAATTATTTGGATCTTCTAGATTATTTAATTTTAATGCTACTGGCTTGGGTGTCAATAAATATACGGTTGTATCTCCTGATTTTTGCTGACCACCAAAAGCCGTTATATTTACCATTTCCTGATATTCCTCTAAAATCTGCTGTTGCTGTTTTTTTGTTAATATTATTTTTGATAAAAATAATGATTGCATCAATTTAAGGATATTAACTAAAATATTTTTTGTATTCTTAATTTTCATTTCAAATTCATAATTTACATTAGATGAATTATTGATTTTTGATTTTTTCATCGTAGGATAAAAATTTATACTGTCTTTTACCATTCGCCCGGTTATTTCAATTCCGTCTTCGATGTTATATTTATATTCTTTGATTATTTTAAAGCGTTTTAAATCAGTTTCCCATTTTTCTGTTTCTTCCGCATTTTCAATTTTATTCATTTGCATAATTATATTTATATCTAATAAATCGGTGATTGTTTCTTCTGCCAATAATGTAGATTTATACCATTTATATATACCAGATTTATAATTATTCGTATTACAATAATTTAAAATGTTTTTTAGTTTTGTTATTTCTAATGTTAAATTCTCTTGATTTGTTATCTGTAAATATTGATCGTTGTCTATTTCAGTATAATTTGAACGAAATGAACTTATAAAATTGTTAAATTCAGTTTCACTCCATAAACCATTGTCATTAACTACTTTAATAATAAATTCATTATCGGCATTCAATAGTTTATTCATTGTTGTTATAGCTGAAAATATTCGTTCATCTTGCGAAATTTCCATATTTTTTATCTAATTAATATAAATAAATAAATCAATTTTTATTTATATAAAAAAATTGAAATATTTATATAAATATAAATTAAACAATGACAACCGAATTATTTATTCCAATCAAATTTAGAACAACTGTTATTTTAACACCTAGTGAAATTAACAGAGATTTCGAAAGTATTATTTTATCTAAATTAAAATTGAATTATGAAAATATCTGTTCTAAATATGGATATATCAAAAAAAATACCATTAAAATTATTAAACGGTCAGTCGGTCAATTAAAAAAAGAACATTTTAACGCCAATATTTATTTTGATGTTGTTTGTATTGCTGAAATTTGTAATCCAGCTCAAGGTTCTATTATTAAATGTAAAGTAAAAGCCAAAAATTCATTAGGTGTTCTCGCTGAAGGCTATTATGATAATATTCCTATTCTTGAAATTATTATTCCTAAAATATCTGCAGGTATTCAATCTGAAATTAATATCGATACTATAAATATTAATGATGATATCAGTATCGAAGTTTGTGGCAAAAAATACCAACTATTCGATAAACATATCTCTATAATCGGTAGAGCTATCAAAAATAAAGAAGAAAATATTAAAACAGCCGTTATTAATTTAGATGAAGATTTATTACTTAACAACAGTGTAGAAGAAGCAGACATTGAAGAAATTTATACAGAAAGTGATAAAGACGATGAAGAAGTTGAAGTTTCTTCAGTTAAAGAGAAAAAAAAGGGAGGTATTATGGATGATGAAGATGATGAAGATGAAGATGATGAAGACGATGAAGAAGATGCAGAAGAATTAGATGAAGAAGATTTTGATGATTTAGACGAAGAAGATTTTATTGGAGGAGATTTTGACGAAGATTAAACATTATACAAATCTAATATTAAGGTTTTCTGCATATTATTCAAATCGTTTATATTTACTATCCCGTCATTATCATAAGCCTCGATAATAAATGATTTCAAATCTAATAAATCGGTCTTTGTTATTGTTTTTTTTGATAATAAACTTTTGAATTTATTATCAATGTCATATAAGAAATTAACCATTTGGTTTTTTTAGGAAAGATTGATTTTTATATTAAAATATAATTTTTCATTTTTTTATAAATTATCTCTCAAAATTATATAAATTTATTTTTAACTAAAAAAAATGATTTTTTTTATATAATGATTAAAAACAATAAAATGCAATGTTCCAATATTTCAACTGAAACTTATACAGGTAAAGAACAATCGCCAAAAAGATTTGGATTGTCCGCCGAAGGTTTTGAAATTAATCACGAATTACAGGGATATGATGGTAAAATTTGGATAGTCCAATATAAAAATAATAGAAAAGTATGGATTAGAAAAACTATTATTTCTATTGTCACACACGAACAACCAATTATCACTGATACTATCATTGAACCCGCAAATATAATTAATGAAAATCCAAAAGAACATGAACCCGAAATTATACCAGTAGAAGAAAACATCGAAACAAAAAAAGAAGAAATTGTTGTAGATACTAACGATAAGAAAAAAACAGATTATAACGTATTTGTTAAATATTATCTTGATAAACTTAAAAAAGAAGATACTACTAAAACACCCAATAAAATTTTATTTCAACAAACTACACAAGAATGGGCGAGATTAAAGAAAAACCCTAATGAACTTAAAGTTATTATGGCCCAATTAAAAAAATAAATAATCTAATCTAATTATAAATTAGAGAGAGATATGGAAGAACATATAATTAGAAAAGAAGATGGAACTATAGTTAAATGGAATAAAACTAAAAATAATGGTTATTTTTGTTTATTACATAATGATAATAAACAAAAATATTCATTTTCACCAACTCAAAATCTAACATGTCAATTATTTATGATTGGTGGCGGTGGTGCTGGTGGCTATTATTTCGGCGGTGGTGGTGGTGCCGGTGCTGCTTATATCAATAATAATTATACTTTCGATAAAAATAAATCATATTCATTTGAAATTGGAACTGGTGGCAAATGTGATTTAGATAATATAAGCAATCTATTTAAATATGGTCTTAATCTTAAGGTTTATAATAATACAACTCCTAAATTAGATAATATTTCTTTTACTTATGATGATTATTCATCTTTAGGTATAACTTCTGGCGGTATTGTTCAATCTTTTGTTGTTAATAATATTAATATTCCTGCTACAATTTTTAATAATAATACTACTTATATTTGGGACGGTTATGTTATGCCAAATGATAGTGGATTTATTAAAGTTAATATTAATACTAAAATTAAAACTATGATTTGGATTGATAAATATGTTTTTACTAATTCTTCAGCTCTTGTTGATGGTATTAATATTAATGATGTCAAAGTAGTTCAATTAGATTCAAATAAGTTTTATAATATTAAAGTTATTGCTTATAATTTTGATACTTCTAATAGTAATTTTAATATAGTTTTCGAAAATTGTCAATTATATAATTTTGACAAAACTGGCGAAATATATAATTATATTTCTGCCACTGATACTAATCTAAATTCTAGAAATGCCGATAATTCGCTTAATACTATCAAATGTAAAGGTGGTGGATTTGGTGGATGTGGTTTATATAATCAAAATTCTAATTTAGATGGTGGTTGCGGTGGTGGTAGTGGTATAAATAAAATTAATGGTAAAGCCGTTATCGATCCTTCATTCAATGGTAATGCTGGCGCCATAGGTACTTATTGTGGTGGCGGTGGTGGCATATTATCTCCCGGAATGAATGACAAAGGAGGCGAAGGAAAAATAATAGATTGGTTCAGCAATGATCTAATTTTTGGTGCAGGTGGCAATGCCGCAACTTTAAAAGAAACTAGAAATTTAGGCTATGGTTGCGGTGGCAATGGTGGCGAATGCTGCTATTTCTCTAAATTACTAATTAATAACGATGGAAATAACGGATGTATATTAATTTATGTGGATGCTAATGGTAATGGTAATGGTAATGCTAATGGTAATGCTAATGGTAATGGTAATGCTAATGGTAATGGTAATGGTAATGTTATTGAAGGGTTTCAAAGTGATTTTGTAGGTAAAACAGATACTTATTTACCGGATGAGTCTATTGCTAATTATCTTATAAAAGAATCATTTAACATTGTTAAAGGCGGTGATATTGCTAGCAATAATAGTAGATATGAATATTATAATAATAATATAGGAGGAAATTTTGTTAATTTATGTGTTAATGAAGGTCCTAGTTATATTAGAGATAAGCAGCAAAGTGATGTAAGCTATACTGCTTTAACCAAAACAACTGAAATTGATGCAAAAATTCTTAATAAAGTAACTAATTTAAAAGGAATTGCTACAATTATAAATGACCTTCTGACAAATACTATATATACGACCGCTATAAGTCAAGGATCAAGTAGTGCTGCGAAAACCGCTTTAAGTAATCTAAATACTAAAATTAGAGACGTAACAACTTTAATTATTGCCTTTACCAACGTAGCTTCAGTAACTAATGATAAAATAAATGAAATAAATACAGCTATATCTATTTTACCACCATATTTCACGGCTATTACTGCTGCTAGTGGTGGTGGTGTTAGTGCAATCACCTCAGCATTAGATGCTGCTTCTAAGTTAGAACCTCTAATAAATCAAATAACAAGTATTCTTGTTTATTTAAGACAAAATATAACTGATAAAGCTATTTATAATAACCCAGCTCCAAATGCTGATAATAATGATATGAATAATTTTATATATGATATAATTATTATAAGTAAGTTGTATGCAGTAGTTTATAGATTATATTATAGTTATTTTACTAAAACATGTAAAAATGATATTTCAATGTTTAATAATTTTTTAAATAATGTAACTTATACTTTTACTTCAAATACTTCAAATAAAACAGAAATAACTAATTCAAATGTAAATATTAATAGTTTATTTGATTATACTAATTTACAACTAAGTTCAACTCATACTATCGCTACTTATAATACTATATATACTAGCAATGGCGCCCTAACTGATTTAAATATGGATAGTGTTATATACGATCAATGTAAAGAAAATATTGGGGAATATCCTGTCCCATTATATCATAACATAGATGATGGAGTACCACTAATCGATATATCACTAACAAGAATTAATAAAATTCAATATGATTATACAACAGCAGATACTACAAACGTCATAAATTTTAATATCAACACCAATACTAACGTTCTTTTGTTAAAATTAATTGATACTAATCCAAACGCCGCCGACTCCTATAAACAAAGCTTAAATAAAAGATCATTAAATGATTTATATACGGCAAATTCCGATGATATAACAGACAAGGTAAAATTAAATTCGTATATATATCAACGAGTTGCATTATATTTAGAACAATTTAATATAATTCTAAATACAAATCCAAGTATTATATTATCAACATTAAAATATAAAATGTTTTATTATAATGCAGTATTATTTAACGTATCATTACAATATAATATATTTAACATACAAAAAAACAGAGTTATAGATGATTATAATTATAATTTGGCTACAGGAGACGCAAGCAGCGCTACTATAGCAGTTGGAACTTTAAATGCTAGTATACTTAAATATACAAATACTTTAGACTCAATAATTCAAAAAAATATTAATACATCATCTTATTATACTGATGTAGTTTCTAAACTTTTTGAAAATAATACAAAAATAACAGACACTTCATCAGAGTTACAAAAATCCCTAAATAATTTAAATGATGCAATAAATAAATATAATGGTGATTTGGAAACATATAATAATATGAATAATTATTATAAAATTATTATGGTAATAGCAATAATAATAATAATATTTGTCATTATTATATTTACTATCAATTCTATTGATATAAATAGTAAAATAATTATATTTATATTTATTGCTATAGTAATAGTAGTTTTATTTATACTTTATAATAATAGTTTAACAATAGTAACAACTGAAACTTTTACAACATGTAGACGTAAATATCTTGATGACAGCGCTAAAATAAAAGACTTATCTGCTGCTATATCTATTGGAAATTATAAAACAAAATTATATACATATTCATCATATATTTTAGTATTATTATCAACACAAAATATAACAAAAGATACATTACATACTATAAATAATCATATTGCGAATGTTACAGAAGGTAGAAAACGCACAATTTTATTAAATAACAATAAAATTAAAAATTATCAAAATGCTAGCGAATTATTGAAAAAATCTGCAAATGATTATTATTATATGATTATATTAATTATTTTTAGTATTATTATTTTAATGTTTGGAATGTCATTATATTTATTATTTCCAAATATGTTATTAAATGTTGTTATATTTGCAATTATACCATTTATAATATTATTATTTTATGTAATGTATAAAATTAATCGATCAACGAGAATGGTTGAAAATAAAAATTATTGGGCTACTTATAACCCATCGAAAACAACATTGGCAACATTATAATAATTATAATACCTCCTATTATATATTTATTTATTGATTTCTTTTCAGGTTCAGGTTTAATTTCAAATTTATTGTAATTTATTTTTTTGAAACCATTAATAATAGTTTTCACATTCAATGTAGTTATAATACTCAAATCATATAAATTTAAATTTTTATCTTCATCCGCTAATTTAGCTGCATTTCTTATCAACTTCAATAAAATAGCATTTTCAGTTCTTTTATGAATTTTAGCTATTTCTTTGATATTTAATATTTTTATTTCTTTCATCAATTTATTTGTTTCTTCCATATCCCATTTTTTCCCGTGATTTTCAGGATACATTTATATAAAGATTAAATTATTTAATCCTTAAATTTAAATATTTTTAATACATGTTCTTAAATTAGATAATGCATATTGTATTATTTGTTATATGTTTATTGCTTATTTATTTAGTTATATATTTATTACTATACCATAATGTAAATATGATTTATAAAAATAATTCTATTACAAATAAAAGTCATAATAATAGTAGCAGTAGTCATAAATGTGATGTTAAAAGTTGTGGTGCATTAGATCCGGTTAGCGATCCTCGTTATAATATGCAACAAATTGTTAAACAATCTATTTTATTAGAAGAACATTTAACAAATAAAAATAAACGTTGTAGAGATTGTATTACAAAACATTTCCAACATATTATTGGATTGGCTGAAGAGGCTCAAATGTTAGCAACTACAAAAACTAATAATTATCCTCTATTACATGAAAGTGTTACTATTTATAATGATCTATTTAATGAATGGTTCAAAAATAGAAATGATGAATCAAAAATTATGGAAATTGCTGATAAATTAAGAATTCATCGAAAAAAACTAATTGCTATATATTTCTTTGATGATGATTATGATATTAAGAACTTTTCAAAATCATCTATGGGTTAAAAGAAGCTGCAATAACCGTCGCCACCTGTCTTTTTAGCCTTGGGTGCTGCTGCCTTCTTAGCCTTGGGTGCTGCTGGCTTCTTAGCAGCGCGGGGTGTTTTAGCTGGCTTCTTAGCAGGGGCAACAGGGCTTGATACAGTTAAAGCTTTGACTATATCAGCTAAAGATGGCACGCCTTTACCTTTAGCTGCTTTCTTAGCAGCAGCTGGCTTCTTGGCTTTGGCTTCGCCTTTAGCTTTGGCAGCGGCACGAGGCTTGCGCGCCGGTTTCTTGCCTTCTTCCTTATCCTTAATAGCTCGAGCCTTGGCAGCTTTTACTTTTTGGAATTGCTTATTTTCGGCCTTGTATTCTTCAGGTAATTCAGTTGGTTTTACAGTTACCTTGGAAGTAATAACAATTGGATTGCCGTTTTCATCATTTTTTTTAATTGTTTTTGGGGCAATCTTTTCTCTTACAGCAGTATAAGCAAAATATTTTCGTAAATCATTACGATCTATGCGTAAAATAACAAAAGTTATATTTTTAATTGGATTTTTTTTGTTATAAAGCTTTGCTAAAGCTGTATTTATAGGGATCTTGGCACGTTTGGCTGATTTAGATTGAGCTCTAACACCTGATTCAGTATCGATATGTCTGAATATAGCAGTAGCAGCTTTTCTAGCAGCACCACCGGGAGTTGCTGAAATATAACGACCACCTTCAAAAGATCCGTCACTTACTGTTTTTACAGTATATGAACTTTTTTCTTCATCTTTTATACCACCTTTAAAAAAATCAGTTAATTCTCCTTCGTCTCCTCCTCCATTCATATTATCATCATCAAAACTATCTTCTAAATTAGGGTCAGCATATCCGCCGCGATATCTACCAAATAATTGTTCATGGGCAAAATCCATATCTTTTATTTATGTTTCTATATATATCAAATATTTATTTTTTATAAAACTCTATTATTTTTTTATTTACGAAAAAAGAACTTTTGTCTAAATTTATAATTTTAATATTATTAATATTTGTTGCCCGAGATAACGCAGTATAGGTTTGACCCGATACAAATATATCTTCGCCTAAATCGATTTCTAAACAATCAATTGAAGACCCTTGCGATTTATGGATAGATATCGCATATGCTAATTTTAGCGGCATAAAGCTAATTTCGTTTCCTTTGCCATTTTTATTAATGTCTGTGTAATAATTAATATGATGAATTACCGAATTCATATCTTTGATTATTACGGTGTTTTCTAATAAACCAACTACTATACCTCTTGTGCCATTTACTAAATGATTTTCTACTGATATATTCCTTATTACCATTATTTGCGCATTTAAAGTCAAACGAATATTATAATTTTCAATGGTATCTGTTTTATATTTTGAACGGGCTTCATATAATTTTATTTGATTGTTATTCAATTTTACCAATTTGTCAAATTCCTTATTATTTATTATATCTACATTTACATTAACCGGAAATAATTTTGTCGGCTTTATCCCATTTTTAAATTTTGTATTATTTAAACCCTCTAGTATTTTATATTTCTCATCACTTAATTTACCGGTTCTCATCTCTTCTAATATTTCCTGTAAAATCATATCATCTTTTTGTCTTATTAATTCTGTCAATATTACCATATTAATTTTTAATTCTTCCCATATAGCCGATGTAAAACAATAATTATATTTAATTGGCGGTAATTGGTGAAAATCACCTACTAATATTAATTGAACCCCTCCAAATAATAAATCATTTGATTTTATCAATTTAAATAATTCGTTTATTAATTCAAATAATTCATTATTCATCATCGAAATTTCATCAATAATTAATGCATCTAGTTTTTTTAATGCTTTAAATTTTGGATTATATTTTTTAATATCATTATAAATTTCGTTCAAGTTTTTATTTATACCTAAACATAAATATGAATGTAATGTTTGACCGTTAATTAAACTTGCCGCACATCCGGTTAATGCAGTCAAACCATAATTAATTTTATTGTGTTCAAAATAATCAACTATTTTATTTATAGTAAATGATTTACCAGTACCAGCAGAACCTGTTAAAAATAAATGTTCCCCACGTTTGACTGTTTCTAAAGCATCTGATTGTTTTTCATTCATGTTTTTTAAACAAGATTTATATAAATACTATATCATTTTTTTTAAATTTAAAAAAATGATTTATTTTTATAATTATAATATTCATAAAATGAACGTTATTAGTTTTAACGCAAAATTTCCAGTTGTCATTATAGATAATAGTTATTATATATTTTATCGGTATTTCGCAACTATCAGCTGGTATAAAAGACAAGAAAACGAAATAATAGACCATCAAAATATTATGACTAATAAAGAATTTATTATTGCATTCTTCAAACATTTTGAAGCAGACGTAAAAAAATTAATTAAAAAATTTAAAACTATCCGTGATAATATAATATTCTGTATTGATTGTCCTAGATTAAATATCTGGAGAAATGATATTTATATTAAATATAAACAATCAAGAATTAAAAAAGACAATTTTAACAGCGATATTTTCAATCTGTTTGAAGATTATATCAATAATAATAATTATAAAAATTGCAAATTTGATAATCTTGAAGCCGATGATATTGCATATCTAATTCAATATAAATTAACCATTCTCAATCATCCCAATAATATTATTATTATTACAAATGATAATGACTATTTGCAAATGTATTCAATTAATGTAAAGATTTATAATATGCAATTAATGGATCTGTCATTGAAAATTAAATATAATCCTAATGTTGAATTGATTTATAAAATTATTATGGGCGATAAAAGCGATAATATCTCTAAAATTCAAAATGGTATGAGAAAAAATATAGCTGAAAAAATAGCTTTGATGAATGAAGAAGACAGACATAATTATCTCACCAAAAATAATATAATTGACGCATTCAATTTAAATAAAACTTTAATCGATTTTAGAGAAATTCCCAAACTTATTATCCAAAATTTTTATGAATATTATAATATAAGTATCGATTATGGGCCCTGATCCTTTATCATCAGCTGTTGTGTTTTTACATCAGGTTTTTATTATTAGTGTTGCCATAGTTGTTTGTTTTTATGTTGCACATATTATATGGTTTTTTTGTGGAGTTACTGGCGCAATTGATATGAACCCATTCACAAATATTACAGGAGTTTCTTATTCTATTTATTATTTCTGTTGGATTGTTGTCAAAATTTGTGAAATAATTATTTGGATACTTCTTGTTTTGTTATTCTGGATTTTTGTTCTTTGGATGATTATTATTTTATTTGTTCCTTTTATTATCGTTTTTCCAATTCCTATTATTCCATTCATTTTTATTATACCCCTTAAACCTCTATTATTATTATTAATACCTCCTTTTAAAGTTTTAACAGATCTAGGTACATTACCATTATTATTAAGAGCTTGTAATCGTCTTATTAGTCCGCAAATATTTACAAATACTATGAATTATTTATTTTATCCAACGGTTTCAGATGTTGGAAGTTATTTTAATTATCATATAACAAATACTATAAATAATATTATTGGAACTGATATTAAATACTTATATGATATTGATGAAAATAATAATATCAACGATGTTAATATAGAAGAATATAATACTGATGATAAAGAAGATATCAAAAAATATAATGAATATAAAGAAAATGATAATGTAAAATCTACTATGCAACAAATTGAAGAAGATACCGATATGTGTATCAAATTAAATCAAAATTTCAAACCTTATAATTCTGGTTATACTAGTGAAATAATGACAGATATAGACAATTCTTTTAATCCATATAATAAGTGTTATACCAATGCTATAAAATCTTATCTTAAAACAAGTATAACACAATAAAATGGATATTTTAGATTTTATGATAGTTTTTTTTAATGTTTATGTTATTTTAACAACTTTGGGTGTTATATCGTTATTTATTATATATCCATTTTATTATTTATTTTTTGGAGGTAGGCCAGGTTTTATTATAGATGTTTTTAGACGAATTTTCGTATTTTTTACCAGTACTTTTCCGGATTGGACCAAAGTTTTATTCTTTTTAATTAGCATCTTTTTTGCATTAATGTATGGTATTTATTTAATTATTATTATTGTTATTCCACCAACTGGATTATTTACCTTATTTATACCTATAAGAGAATTATTATTGGCTATTCCGCCAATTCCACAATTAAGAGAAAAAGGCGTTTTTAAAGTTTTTGATAGATTTTTTATTATTATCGGTGTATCTAAAACAGAAAATTTTGGAAATAAATATATCAATTATTTAAGTTTTTTTAAGGATAATTTCTATGATGTTATTAAAATTTTTAATCCTCATTTAAATATGAATAAATTTGCAACATTAATTGAAAATATGCAAAACAACAATAAAGAATCTGAAAGACGCAACGTTAATAACGATATCGATATTTGTATTTCTACTAATAGCGATATTACAACACCCGACATGAATTTTATAGATTTAGCTAAAAATAATTTCAATGATATTAAAAATAAAGTTAAATGTAATCTTAATGCATTACCTACATATATTTCGGTAGAGCAATAAAAAAAATAATTTAAATTATTAAATATGATAACAGCTATTAATAATGTTCTTACTAAAGGTTTTACCGGTTTTGAATTGCTTCTTAACTTATCGTTTATTCTTATTATTTTTCTAATTATATATATATTCTATTGGCATTCTATTAATAGAAGCATTGCTAAAATCAATAGATGCAAGATTAATCTCAATAGCAGTGGCGGACTTTATAGTATGTATGCATTATACGATCAAACCAAACTTTATAAAATTAAATATGATAATTCCACCAATCATAATGTTTCAATTGATTGTTCTTGCCCTCCAGGTAATGTTCCCAATACATTTAAAATTAAAGCTTATGACGGAAATACAAACAGCATAGAAACTGTTAATAAATATTGTATGTGTGACAAATTTTATAATTCTACGGATGTCAATAAACTTTATTATAATGGCGATGATTTCTTAACAGATTTCTATAAAAATAATCGAGACAAACTAGTTTTTCCAACAACCTCCTAATATGAAAATGCCTTATTTAATACAGTTGTTAAATTTTCTAATTCTGCTGTGTTTAATTGCGGATATATAATATTAAATTCTATTACCATATTTCCTTTTTTTTGTGTATTGTAAATAGGTAATCCCCTATTTTTTAATATATATTGTTTTGATGGATTAATAACCCCAAATTGATTTGTATTTATTTTAATTTGTTCGCCAAAATATTCTATCGTTATCATTTTACCTATTATACTTTCTGTTAATGTTAATGTATGTTTATAATATAAATCATTACCCTGACGTGTAAATAATGAATGTGGCATTAATCTAAATTCAAATATTAAATTGCCCGGTTTTTGTCCTGCTATTTGTGGTTGTTCGCCAAATCCCTCGAATATTGTATGATTACTATCAAAACCTTTTGGCATATTTAAAACAGCGGTTTGTTCTACCTCGAATGTTCCATATCCCTTACATTCCTTACAATCTTTATTATTTTTATTCATAATTTTGGCTCCACCACATTTATTGCATGTCATGTTAAATATTTGTGTCATTGGTCCAACTTGCATTATTTGTTGTATCATTCCTGAACCTTTGCAACCATTACAAGTTGTAAAACATTTGGTGCAATATTTTTTTAATGATATTTTTATTGTTTTTGTTATACCATTATAAATATCATCCAATGTTATATTATAGTGTTTAACTATATTGTTGCATCGGTTATGACCTCCTCCAAAATCGCCAAAATCTCCAAATGGATTAAAACCACTTCTTCTCGAACCGAACAATTGGCTAAATATTTCATCCATATTAGCTGCAGCTCCTTGATTTCCATTCGAATCATTATTAAAATTCTCATCTCCTAAGTGATCATATCGCTGTTTTGTTTCTGGATCTGATAATATCGAATATGCGTTCGATATTTCTTTGAATTTTATTTCGGCTTCTTTATTATCTTTATTTTTATCCGGATGATATTGAAAAGCTAATTTTTTATAACTTTTTTTTATATCGTCTTGTGATGCATCCCTGCTTACTTCCAAAATATCATATAATTTATATGTCATTTTGTTTAATTGTTTAATATTTATATTTATATAAATATATGGTGAATTTACGAAAATACAGAATTTTCAATTTAGCTATTTTTGATTATGTTGTAACTTTTATTGCTGTTCTTATATTACATTATTATATGTGGGTTAATGCTAAAGTTAATTATCAAAGAACCGTAAGTCAATATTTCATATCACTTACCGTTATTTTTATAGGTATGTTAGGATTAGCAACAATTATTCATTATTTTTTCGGTGTTAAATCGACCTTTTCCCATTATATTGGATTAGCTTAAATTTAATTGTAAATTTTATAAAAAATGATTTCGTTTTTTTATAAAAATAATCATAAGATTAATTTCTTTGATCTATATGACTTCTACTCGTATCAAAGATTGCAAAAGTGCCGATATTCTAAAGATTGTTAAGCGTATTGAAAGATTTCATAAAAGCGATACAGAACAGAATATCGACATAATTATCAAAAATGAAGCGGAATTCAAAACTCAACAACTTGTTGCAACTTATGATGTTGATTATTGTAAAACTATTATTGTTAATCACGTCAAAGGCAATATTTATGAATTGGTTGGCAAATTCAAAGTCAAAACTATTGATATGTCAAATGAAAAAAAGTTTTATAGGCAAATGATATATCCATATATTTATGAAGTTGTTTATACTAAAATTAAGAATTCATATTATCGTATCAGCGATGAAACATATGAATGCAGCATTTGTTTGGATGTGATCGATTATAAGTCGTTATATACTACTCAATGTAATCATAAATTTCATAAGGCGTGCCATATGAAGTGGATGAAGCATAACGGCAAATCCTGCCCGAATTGCAGGAAGTGGTTGTGAGTAAAAACTCAACAAAAATGACAAAAAAATGATTTTTGTCATTTGAATATTATTTAAATAAATGTCTGAGACTACTTTTTATTGTTTTATTACTAATATTAATGTTAATAAAACTAATATTTCACATTGGAAAAAATTATTATCCAAAATTCAAAATTTAAATATTGCTTCCCAAAGGTTTATATCTAAATATGGTGCAACAGATATAACTCAATATTATGAAATAATTAATGATGCTATAACTAACGATACTATTAATGATATCACCGCCAATTTTAATAAAAATACTCAAATCAATATTTCTTTAAGTCTATCTACAGAACAAGAGAGACTTAAAGAAATGTTAGAAAACAGTAAAGAAATTATTGACGATAATACAATAATTCGTATGTTAATACCAGAAGATCAGACCGATGCAACCAATTTATATATACGATTTAAGGAAGATAATAAAGAAGATGTTGTTTATGTTGAAGATTTCATTTTAAAGAATGTAATGTTCGGCATATTCATTCATAATAATTTGGCTGGATTTGTTATTATTGATTTTAAGAAGAAATTTAAATTAGATAATGACATTAAAATAGATACATTTTATATTCAAGAAATTTATATTGATAAAAAATATCAGGGTTCCGGATTAGGATCGAAATTATTTAAATATTCTATTTCCAAATGTCCTGAAAATACTAAATATATTTCTTTAATGACTAAATATGAAAACTTAGCTATGATTAAAATAGCAGAAATGAATGGTTTTATTAAACAATCAATACTATCAGGGGATCCATATAATCCTCTGTTAATGATAAAAAAATGATAATTTTTTGTTATCTTATAAATTTTAATTAAAAAAATGGCTGCTGTTAAAATTAAAGGATGCAAAATTAATGAAATCAATTCTATCGTCTATAGAATTAGAGATTCGAAATGTCAAAAATATTTAACTGTTAAACGTAAAATAGAAAAAGAAGCTCATAAAAAAGCATGTGATATCATTGATATGTATGATATTAATAATTGTATATCTATTATTACTACTCATTCTAATAGCAGTATTTATAAAGCAATTAAAGATTGTAATCTAATGATAGATTTGACAAGTGAAATTAATTTTTATAGAGAATTGGCATTTCCATATTTATATGATATTATTTATTTCAAAATTCATGCTGCTTATTATAATTATACTAATAAAACACATAAAACAATTACAAATGAATGCAGTATATGCTTAGATCATATTAATAATAAAGATCTTCATGTAACAAAATGCAATCATACATTCCATCATTTATGCTATTACAAATTTATCAAACATAAAAATAATACATCTTGCCCGAATTGCAGACAATATTTATTTTGTTGAGTTATAATATAACATTATATTTTGTATTATAAATTAATAATGGGAAATAATTCAACAAGGCAATATACATATCAACAATATTATAAAGCCGTTGTAAAACAAAATAAAGATTATGACTTTTCTAAAATTAATTTAAGTTTATTAGATCCTTATGAAGTTTTAGAAGTTCCTAGAAATTTTACCTGGGAAGAATTGAAAATAGCTTATAAAACTACTGCATTATTAACACATCCTGATAAAGAAGGAGGAAATAGAATTATTTTTAATTTTGTTACTGATAGTTTTAAATCATTAGCTGAAGAATATAAAGCAAGAGCTGAAAATAAATCTTATTTAGAATTAAAAAAACAAGCTAAAGAATTTTATTCTAATGAAGATACTACACCACCACCTGAAATATCTGGAGATAGTTTTAATGAAAAATTTAATAAAAAATTTGAAATGTGTCGTATGAGTGATGAAGAAAATGATTTTGGTTATGGTGATATCATGACTGAAAGTTCTAATACCAGAGAAGATTTGAGCGAAATTTCATCAAACCTTTTTCAAAAAAGTAAATTTAATAATCAATCATTTAATTCAATTTTTGTTAAACATACTACTGCACCCCCTAAAAGTCAAATAATTAAATATAAAGATCCTGAACCAATTGTTCTAGCCAAGACTATGAATTATACAGAAATAGGAGGTAAAAAACCAGATGATTATAGCAGTAGTGTAGAAAAAAGCGGCAAAAATAATCTAATTTTTTCTGATTATAAATTAGCACATTCTAACACACGATTAGTAGATGAAGATACATTTAATATTAAGAATTTTAAAAATGTTGAAGAATATCAACTATATAGAAATAAAAAATTTAATAAAGGTTTAACCGAAAAAGAAAAAAAATATTTTGAATTGAAAAAAATTCAAGAAGAAAAAGAAGAATACGAACGAATACAAAGAATAAAACAAAATGATGCCAAAATACTTTTAAATAACGAGAAAGCATCAAGACTTTTTTTAAAATAACTCATAAAATTTATAATTATATTTATTTGAAGATTTCATTTTATTTTTATCATTCTTTTTAATATTATCTTTAGTATCTTCAGTTTTATCTTTAGTCGTTGCAATTACAATAGCATTTTTAATATTCTTATTGGTAAATCGCCCAGACTTATAATTACGATGCATTCTTTTTATAATTATTTTAATTTTATAAAAATAAATCATTTTTTTATTTTTAATAATATTCAAAATCACTCTCATAATCTATTGTGCTTTCATTTAAATACGCATTTACATTATTATTACTTTTTATGCGTAATTTTAACGGGTTCGACTTCCTTATATCATTGTTTATATAAGTTAAAACAGGGCTAATTGATATTCGTTTATCAGAGGAGTTAAATGATTTATCTGTTTTAATTATACTACGCATAATTTATATATATATTATATTATTATTTGAGAAACTAAATTTATAATTATAAATAATATAATTGATATTAGCATTGAAAGTATTGTTATTGATATTATTATAGGTATTAGTGCTAATATCGCCAATAACAATAAATTTAATATGAATAATATTAAATCTAACATAATTTTTTATATTAATCAATAAATCAATTTTTATTTAACGCATACACAGACCAACTTAAATAATTTGCAAATATTAACCATATTAAATATGGTATCAATAAATAAACTGATATATATTTCTTATAATTATAAAATAATATCATTACAATTATTAATGTTATGAATGTTAATAATACAATAAAAGCCGATTCCAATAATTTATGATATCTAAATATTATTGGTGTATATATAAAATTTAGTATTAAATGTATGATCGGTATTATCCAATAAATTAAAGGTTTGTCTTTTAATGCCAAATAATATGATATACCTATTAACAAATATAATATAGACCATGCTATAGAAAATATATAACCTTTTGGCATTAACTCGGGTTTCTTTAATTTCTCATACCAATTATCAGGTTTTGTTAAATATCCTATTAAAAATCCAATAAGAAGTGGTAGAATTATTATTAAAAATTTCATTTTAATTTTATAATATATAAATAAATGGCAGATATAGCTAGGGTTTCTAAATGTTTTAAATTTATTTATTGTAACAATTACACTAAAAATTTTAAATTTATGTATTGTGATAATAGTCAAGAACAGTATATTACAGATCCTTCAACAGCATCAGACATAAATATTGAAGAATTATACAGACAATTAATTGAAAAATTGAAAATTGTTGATGATACTGCCATTAGTCATCAGTTCCATAGTGGTAATTATTTTGATGATATTTATAATAAAATATGTCTAACAAATTTAGGAAACAGCGAGAATTATCATAATTTAATTAGAGTTCCCGATTTAGTTAATAGTTGTCCTAAAACACTGGCAATTATTTACACATATGTTTATTTATCAGATATTGATTTTAGTTCGGTTCAAGTTAAACTTAATGATACCGGCGATATGCGTTATTTTAATGAATTATATACAAGACCTCATGAAACCAGAAAAGGATTGCCAATAATAACAGAACAAGGATTTGTAAGAGCTAGCACAATTCAGTATTATTTAGAGAATATATCACATAAACCTCTACCACCTGTTATATTTGAATATGAGAATGAAAAAATATTTGTTGTAGATGGTAATAATAGAATAGCTTATTATTTATTACATGGCACAATACCTATAATACCTGCTATAATTGTTATCCAAAATCCTGAAATTATCTTATATTCGACTAAATCCAAACCCAAATCTAGATCTAAATCTAAATCCAAATCTATAATAACTAAATCTAAAAAAGGTATTTAAAGAATTGTTTGTGCTAGCTTTATATAACTTTCTTTTTTAGTTTGATCCATTTTTTTAAGTAAATTGATTTGGGCTTTAAATGCATATATTTTATTTAATAGGTCACTATGGGTTAATAAAAAATACCAATATAATGCATCCCATATATTGAACCAGTTTTCATTTTTATAATCACTCATCTTTTTTATATAATTAGATGATGATATATATGGCCTTGTCATCATACTTATTGATTTTAAGGAATATTGAGACATTCCATAAACATTAGGAACCATTACCCATTCATATGCATCTATAAAACATGTCATAAACCATTTATATATTTCATTTGGGTCTATTTGTAATAATAAACCTAAATTACCCATTATCATTAATCGTTCAATATGGTGTAAATATGCATATTCTTTAACCTTTGAAATCATATCATTTATTATTGTTATATTTCCAGTTTCACTATACCAAGATTTAGGAAGCTTTTTATTATGATTTAAATTATTCATTTTCATCATTTCTTCGCCATGATAGATATATATAAATCTTACATAACTTCGCCATCCAATCAATTGTCTTATAAATGCCTCAGTTGATATCAATGTATTTTTATTTTTTTTATAATAATTCATAACTTCTGTTATTATTGTCATCGGTGTTATCAATCCAATATTTAACATAGGTGATAAAACTGAATGAGATCCAAATATTACCTTTTTGGATATTGCATCCTGATATTTTCCAAATGTCTCAAAACGTCTTATTATAAATCTCTTTAAATGGTCTAGCGTTTCTTCGTGTGTTATTGGATAATAAAAATTGTCTGTATTTCCAAAATTATTTTTAAAATTTTTATTTATATATTCTCTTGCCTCTGTTATATATTCGTTCGTATATGTTTTTATTTTATCCTCTTTATAATCCTTTCCAAATGGGTTTCGATTTTCTTTATCGTAACTCCATTTATCTCCAATAGGTTTATCGCCTTCCATTAACAAATTTAATTTCTTTCTCATCCATTTATAAAAACTTCTATCATGATAATAATTCTTCTTATTGGTAAATTTGTTTCTATATTCTTCTAAATCTGCTCTAGTTTCTATAAATGCCGGTGTATCTATTATTTTAATATTATATTTTGCTAGTTTTTTTATTATAGGTTTATCTATTGGATCAAATAAATATATTTCATTTCCTACACAGATTTTATCATAATTTATTTTTGAATAATCTATATATATAACCTTTTTATAATCATTGCTTAATTTATTGTAATAATATTTCATCGATGCACGATGCAACATTAACTTTTGTTTATGTTGATAATTATTGAAATCCTCTATTATATAAATTATATCCATATTAACCAAATATTTATTGTATTCAAATAAATGCATAGGAAATATCAAAAAAATCTTCATCTGTTAATTATATACCATTTAATTGTTTTTTCTAATCCTTCGTCCAATGTTATTCTCCTATTCCATCCCAATAATCTTATTTTATCATCAGATATATAATATCTACGGTCGTTAAAATCTCGATCTTTTATATACGATATATAAGATCCATAATCTTCTGTTTGTTTAATCATTTTAATTATTTTTTTAGCCAATTCAATTATAGAAATCTCTTCTCCCAATCCTATATTATATATTTCCCCTATTTTTCCATTTAACATAATTAACTCCAAACAATTAACTAAATCATCAATATACAAAAATGACCTTATACAATCTCCACTTCCTTGTATTGTAACTTTATTATTATTTAATAATTGTGATATGAATTTTGGTATTACTTTGTCGTTAAATTGTTTAGGCCCATAAATATTATTACTTCTTATTATTATTATCGGTAATTTAAAAGATTTGTAATAAGAAATAACTAACATCTCAGCTGCCGCTTTTGTAGCTGCATAAGGATTAGTTGGATATAATATACTATTTTCATCCTTTTTAACTGTATCATCAAATAACGATTCGCCATAAACTTCGTCTGTGCTCATATGAATGAATTTTTCTATTTTACCATAAATTCTACAACATTCTAATAATATATGTGTTCCATAAATATTATCATTTGTATAGTCTAACGAATTATTGAAACTATATTCAACGTGGGTTTGTGCCGCAAAATGAATTATTGTATCGATTTTATTTTCATTCAAATAAGATAATAAAAATTCTTTATTTTGAAGTTCATTTACCGTTGATTTAAAATTTTCTCTATTTTCAATTTCTTCAACATTGGCTTTATTCGAACAATATAATAATTTATCATAATTATAAAAATTTATATTTTCATATTTTTTGACTAAATAAATTAAATAATTAGAAGCTATAAAACCATATCCTCCGGTTATTAAAATATTTTTCATACTTATTTAATAAAATTTTGATTTTGTTTTAAATGCATTTATTATTTTTTGCAGTCTTTTCTGTTCGATTAAATGAAAATTCAATAATTTATGCATTTCATCATTCTCTTTTTTTATTATATTCAATTCATCTAATGTTGAATAACCGTCTATTATCGCAATTATCAATAAAAATGATATTATCGATGTATATAACTGTTTATAATAATTCGATAAATAATTGAATAATAAATATATTAAAGTATATGTAACAGAAAATAATATAAATAATACAAATAAATAACGAATTTTCATTAGTTATATTTATTATTTAAAAATCTAATATCAATTTTTATTTCTTATATATAGAAAATGATGAAACTTTCTATTATTATAATACTTATACTCATAGTTTTAATCACAATTTTTGCATTATATTTTACAAATACGATTGAAACTTTTACTACGGAATTAGATCCTTCAGATCCTAATTATAATCCTGCAACTGATTATCGAAAACTCCTTAAAGATTTCTACGATCAATTAAATAATAATCCAAATGAGGCCGCTGGCGCTTCTGGTTATGTTGCCGCCGCAGGTTCCTATGGTTCTAATGCTGGTGCTGCTAGTGGTGCTTCTGGTGCTGCTAGTGGTGCTTCTGGTGCTGCTAGTGGTGCTTCTGGTGCTGCTTCTGGTGCTGCTTCTGGTGCTGCTAGTGGTGCTTCTGGTGCTGCTTCTGGTGCTGCTAGTGGTGCTTCTGGTGCTGCTAGTGGTGCTTCTGGTGCTGCTAGTGGTGCTTCTGGTGCTTCTGGTGCTGCTAGTGGTGCTTCTGGTGCTTCTGGTGCTGCTAGTGGTGCTTCTGGTGCTAGTGGTGGTACTGCAACTCCATTGCCTCAATCGTCTTCAATGGTTGATTTTATAGCATTAATTGAAACTTTTAAACCATGGGGCGCATATTTTGCAAATAATGTTTCAGCTGATAATAAATTATTAGATTTATTCAATAGAGATAATAGAAATGCTATTATTACAGGTCAAATACTTAAAAATAAGGATGCTGGGTTTGGTGCTGTTAATAATGTAGATTCCATTTCAGGAACTATTAACACTACTATAGAATGGGGTCAAAATAGTATTCCTGCTAATTTCACTATTTGTTCTATTACTAGATATACCGGCACAACTAATAATAAACGAATTTTAACAGCACAAGATGCGATCCCAACTAATGATTGGGTTCATGGACATCAATCAGGGAAACGAGGCATTGTTTATTATAATAATGAATACAAAACTGATAATTCTTTAACTATATCAGGTAATATAAATGATTGGGTCGTTACTTGTGCTACAAGTGGTGGTGAAATACCGACAAATGTTTTTATTAATGGAGCACCTTCAGGAGTTAAAATAGGTGGTGTAGGTGGATTAAAATTATCAATTAATAAAATTGATAATTCAAATATTATTAATGAAGTTTCTGATTTTGCATTGAGTTATGTTATTATTTGGGATACAGTTTTAAGTGATACAGCCCTAAAAATAGTTTCAGACACATTAGTCAATTATTTAACAACCGGTGAAAATATTCTTTTCGATATGTCTGCTTTAACTATAGATGATAGAGTTAAAGTTCTTAATGTAA
>Ga0214923_10001571_pt1 | contig 32317 bp, 32 predicted proteins | sample LL1510_MetaG_FD_177993 | JGI IMG/M metagenome (GOLD analysis project Ga0214923, IMG submission 177993) | Freshwater microbial communities from Lake Lanier, Atlanta, Georgia, United States - LL-1510 | ecosystem: Environmental > Aquatic > Freshwater > Lake | place: USA: Georgia | collected...
GCATAACTGTTAGCGTCAGTAGTCCATTCGGGCGAGTGGCGAAATGGCAGACGCGCTGGCTTCAGGTGCCAGTGTTCGCAAGGACGTGGGGGTTCAAGTCCCCCCTCGCCCACAAGATTTATTCGATACGACAGTATTCGTCGTTATAAATTCTGTTTCCCCAGCGATTCGTGATTAGTTCGACTTCTCTTGGTGTTGAAACATTTGGTCTTGTCGAAGTTTCAAAATGAAACAGTCTGGCAAACGGTGTCCAAATAATTCGATACCCGCGATCCAAAAATTTAAAGGATAAATCGACATCATTGAAACTAAGTGGAAACGTCTTGCTCAACCCACCGACTTCAAAGTAAGCGTTTCGCCGCACCATCATGCAAGCGCCGGTGACGCCGGTGCATTCTCGAGCCACCTTAAGAATGCCAAGTTCGCCAAGTTCATTTATTGATCTACCGTTATAAAAGTTGTGCGGATACGGGGTGTGTGAATGACCAGCACTTTGAATTCGGCCATCTTCAAGCAGCAACATCGGGCCGACCGCAGCAACATCGGGTTCTTGCATATAACCAAGCATCACTTCGAGCCAATCTTCGCTGATTACCTCAGTGTCGTCGTTAAGTAGAACGATGAATGGTGCGTCAGAATTGACGACCCCGACATTGCATTTGTCTGAAAAATTGAACTCTTTTTCATAGTTGACAATCTTCAGATTTGTGGGGCTAATCCGCTGAAGCTCAGTAAGCACATTTGCTGGTGTGTGTGCATCTGCGACGACAATAATTTCAAAGTTTTTGTAGTTGGTTTTACGCTCGATGCTTTCAACGGCATTAAGAACTAAACAGGTTTCGACGCCGAACAAAGACTTTGTGGTGCCACACGTCGGAATCACGATGCCAACCTTTGAAGATTGTTTTAGTCGGCGCTTCACTCGCGATAGTGCATACGGCTTTACTTCTTCGACTTCAGCATCGATGTTTTTTCTTGACAAATGTTCAGAAATTGCTTTGGTAGCGCTGATGAATGCATAAGGTTTTTCATCTGACGCGATTGAAACTGAACCTGGCACTGATCGCCAGTGATAGAGCACCTTTGGAATATGGGCGATTCTTGAAGTCTTTTCAACAACGCGCAGAATAAGGTCGTAGTCTTGCGAACCTTCGAATCCTCGTTGAAAACGACCTACGGCGTTTACTAATTCGCGACGGATCACCGAAAGATGAGAGCAGTAGTTATGGGCAAGCAGTCTTTCAGGCGACCACTTGGGTTTTTTGAACTCGTCATAGTGTTTGCCATCAACCGTTATTTTGTCTTCATCGGTGTAGATGTAGTCGGTCTTTGGGTCAAGCTCAATTTGTTTGGCAACTTCAGCCAAAGCATCGGGGTGTAGTTCGTCGTCGTTGTCGAGCAAAACAATGTATTTACCAGTCGCCAACGAAAGCGCATCATTGCTTGCCTCGACGATTCCGCCATTTTCTGAGCGAAAATAGACAATGACTCGATTATCTAAGACTTGAAGTTCTTTTAGACGCTTGGCAACATAACTGTCTGTTGATTTGTCGTCAACTAGGCACCATTGCCAATTTGAATTTGTCTGCGCGTAGACGGACTTTATGCATTTTTCGAATGCATCATGTGGCGGATCAAAAACCGGCGTAATGATGCTGAATTGTGGCCGCATCGGCGCTATTTCACTATGCGTTTGATGATTCGTATTGGCAACATGACTTTTCTACCGATGCGCCATGTCGCAGAATTATGAAGAGTTTCGATTTGAGTGCGCAACTCTTTGTTGGTCTTCTCAAATTTCAACGAGTCAGCGAGTGCTTGTTCAAGTCGAGCGATATGTGCCAGATGGCTTTTGATGTGTTCGTTTGCGTCGCCCAGTTTTCGCTCAGATTCAGTATACATTGCGTGGTACTTCGCGCGAATAATTGGTGCTTCGCTTGCCTCGGCAGCAGCGCCGATCGCAAAATCTCGAGACTGCAAGAGCGCAAGTTCAAGCTGCATTATTTTGCCTTCGGCTATTTGCAACTCATGTTTTAATTGTTCTAGTTCGAGAGCCAGATTTGATTGCAAAGTTTCTGGAGAGACTGGAGAATTGCCATCCATAATCGAGATGACTTAAGCCTATCTCAATGACGCAATGGTAACTTGGAGATCAATGCAACAGATTAGAGAAATCGCTGCCTCACGCAACTTGTTGTGGAACTTGACTCTACGTGAACTACGTAGCAAATATCGTCGATCTGTGCTCGGCTGGTCATGGTCGCTACTCAATCCACTAGCTCAAATGGCGATTTATACGTTTGTATTTGGGTTGCTGTTCGGCGCAAAGGCGCCGACTGGTGATCCGTCCGGTGTCACGACATATGGCTTGTATCTACTAACTGGCATAATTCCGTGGGGTTTCTTTGCACTTATCTGCAGTGTTGGTTTGCAATCGATTTTGAGCAACACCAATTTGGTGCGCAAAGTTGCGTTTGCCAGAGAAAGTCTTGTTTTGTCGCAAGTTTTATTCTGCTTCGTTCAATTCTCGATCGAGATGAGTTTGGTCTGTTTAGTTTTATTGATCGCTGGCAGTGCGATTCTCCCTTGGTTACCAATGACTTTGCTGCTGATGGTTTTAATGGCCTGTTTCGCTGGCGGAATTGCACTTGTTTTAAGTGTCAGTGCGGTATTTTTTCGTGATTTGCCATATTTGTGGACGATTATCAATCAACTCTGGTTCTTTGCTACTCCTGTCATATATGACCCAAAAATAATCGAAGGCAAAGTGCCGTCTGTCGTTAAAAATATTTTGCACTGGAACCCAACGGCCGTGTTCATTCGAGCGTTTCGCGCAACGACTTATCACGGCACTGCTCCAAAATTTCAAGATGTCGGAGTGCTCTTTGTCGCGGCAATAATTTCGTTGATTGTTGGGCTAGCAACATTCAATAAATTGAAGCGTCGTCTTGCTGAAGAACTTTGAGAACAATTAGCGGCGGTGCCGCTCGAGATGCCAGTTTGAAATAATTGATACGATTCCCTCGTCAAACACATTCGTCTTGTGTACGTCGAACGTCAACCAATTTTCACAGTGATCAAATTCGGTAGAGCCAGTTGAGTCTGTAATCGAGGCAGACACGAAGTAAGTGCCTTCAAGCAGTTTGGTTGACTCGATATTTAATGTTGCAGTTGCTGCGCCGTCTAGAACCCGTATCGTATTTGTGCCGCGCTGAGTTGAAGTTGCCCAAACTACGTCTCCGTTTAGACGCGTTATTTGAACGCGTAAAATCGGCGACTCAATTCGTGTATGTGCCGAAATTTGAAATCTAATTTGAGCGGCGGCATCTGACTCAAGAATTTGCGCATTGCTTCCATCGGGTTCAAGCAACTCAATCGAGTTGATTCGTGCGTCGCCCGTGCCCCAGCGATTACGCGATGACTCATCTCGCTCGGTCTGGGGCTGATAGCTACCACCCGTATATGCGGCGATTACTTCAGCCGCAGGGCCAGATTGGCGAATTTTGCCTTTATCAAGCCAAATAACCTCTTTACAAAGTTGTTGCACTAACCCGAGACTGTGGCTCACGACAACAATGGTGCGACCTTCGCGTCTGAACTCTTCGATCTTTTCGCTGCTTTTGCGTTGAAACTCTTGATCGCCAACAGACAAGATTTCATCGATCAACAGAATTTCAGGTTCGACATGCGAAGCGATTGAAAAACCGAGTCGCACCACCATTCCTGACGAAAAATTCTTGACCGGCGTGTCGATAAATTTTTCAAGACCAGCAAATTCGACAATGCTCGCAAACTTATTTTGCACATCTCGCTTTGACATGCCCAGAATCGAGCCATTCAAAAAAATATTTTCTGAACCAGTGAGTTCAGGATGAAAACCCGCACCGAGTTCAAGCAGAGCCGCCAATTTTCCATCAACTTTTATCGTGCCTTTTTCTGGTGTATAGATACCAGTAAGGCACTTGAGCATCGTTGTTTTGCCCGAACCGTTCGAGCCGATAATCCCAAGAGTTGCACCGTGAGCCACTTCAAACGAGACGTCTTTTAGCGCCCAGAATTCTTCGTATTTGGCTCGTCGACCACGTAGCAACGCCGCTTTGATATAGCGGTTTCGCTCGTGATACAGCCGAAAATTCTTTGATAAAGAACTTACCGATATCGCACTGTTCAGCATTTGATCGTTATTCGGAAGCGCTTTGTTGCGCGCGAAGTTTGGTTAATTGTGCCCGCACAGTTGCGGGCAATTTGTCGGTATTCCAATTTGTAATCAGGTGGTCACTGTGCTGTATGTAGTAGTTGTCTTCTTCAGAAAGGTTCGCGAAATCTTGGTACCACGGCAGATGTCGCGCGGTATATGGTGGCCCACTTCGCAGTGAGTTGCCATTTTGGTGACCACCGCCGGGCCGATACATCGCAAAAGTTGTGTCGATTGGTGCTTTGTAAAAGCCCGGCCAATAGACATTTTGCCAGAATTGTTTCTCCCAAGTGATGACGTCAGATTTGTGCACGAAATGATCGGGCAGATCATCAATTTTGAGAGAAAATCCAACCTTGTCAATCGACGGATTTGAATGCAACATATGTTCAAAAACTTCAAACACATCATTAGGCGTGCCTGCATCTGGCACCACATCTGGATCAGAAATGATGAAGTATCGTTCGTTCCCTAATTCTGGCACCAGACCACTCAACCATGGGGCTCGATGCCCAAGATTAAATTTGTTGTAGACAACTTTGTGTTTTGTGTTCTGTAAGAATTCGACCAACGGTGGATATGAACTGTCGTTGTCGCACAACCAAATGTCGTTTTGCCCATTTTGCTCAAGCCATCTCAAAAGATTCTGTAGGCATGAGAGCCGATCGCGCACGGTGATGATCACCGGATATTGCCGAACGGCCATTTACTTATTTGCCTTGCAAGAATTTAGGAACTAATTTTCGTACCTTTTTGGCAAAACGATAAGAGCGAGCCGACTCGAGCGCCTTGACTCTGGCGCGCGAGGCGTCGCGTTGGGCGGTGAGTTTGTCAATTCGCGCAGTCAATTCAACTAGATCTGCGTGAATCTGAGCGCGTTGCGCATTTGTAACCGCCAAGTCTCGCGACAATTGCTCTAATTGAGTCGTAATTGGCTTTCGTTCGAGCACAAACTCAGCAATTTTGGCCTCTGTATATTGACTAAATTCTTCATATTTCATTCGCAAGCCATGGGCCTCTGCGAAAAGCTCAGAAATTAAGAGGTCATACTCTTCGTTGCTAGTCGTTGTCACATTTCTATTCTACCGAACTCGCTTACCCACGTCGCGTCGCCGTCAATCGCGCCGATATTGGCTCGGGTAGATTGTTCGGCAGTGCAAATGTTTAATGCAAAGTCTCATCAGATTTTGAAATGGCTCGAATATTTATATGTAGTGGTCGTGCTTGGCTTTCTCACTCAGGGCCCAGTTTTAAAAATTTGGGAAGCAAGTGGTCAAATAAATGCGGGCATAATCAACACAACCAAATTTGCCACGTATTTGGTGGTTCAAGTTCCGGCGATTGTTTTGTTGTTTCGGCGAGGCATCAACAAGAGCATGTTGTTCGGCCCGGTTGGTGCTTTGCTTGCGTTTTGTGCCTGGATGTTTTTGTCAATTTTTTGGTCGACATTCAGCAGCTATTCGCTCGTTGAATCGTTCACTTTGATGGTCACCTGTCTGGCGGGTCTTTACATTGCTCGTAGTTTCACTTTGTTACAACAACTAACCCTGTTTTTAGTAGCGATGCAACCAGGGCTGATTGTTTCTTGGTATGCAGTGCGTAACAATTGGACTGGCGCCGTAAATTTTGATGAAAACTACTGGATTGGCATCTATTTCAACCGAAATTCGCTCGCACCACCAGCAGCGTTAGGTCTTCTTGCCGCGGGCGCACTCGGCTGGATTTTGCTCGTTCGCCGGCCAAAGTACTGGTTGCTTGGCGTTTTGATTTTGACGGATGTAATTATTTTGAATCTTGGTCTCTTGATTCGTAGCAAGTCGTCAACCTCACTAGGTGCGATCGTGGTTTTTTTGTTTGTCTGGGCATTTTGGTCGGGTGTTCGCTGGATAAATCGTCGGCGCATGTTCACTTTCGAGCAACTTCGTCAAATTATTTATCCAGGATTTTTGTTTGTCCTCATTGTTTTGACTTGGTTTTCGCTGCGATTTCAAGAGAGCCTTTCAAGAGTCTTCAAAAGTAATGTCGATTTCAACGGTCGCACGATGCTGTGGAAGTTCAGTTGGTCTGGTTTCTTGGATAGGCCTATTTTGGGTTGGGGATGGTTCTCTGCATGGCATACCCCTAACTTTTTTCATGAGCGCGACTATTGGTGGGCATTAACGAGTACGACCTGGTCGCATAGTGGCGTAATGGATGTATTGCTAGGCGGGGGAATTATCGGTGCCGGCTTGTTGATACTTGCCATTCTTTGGAGTGGAGCACGACAACTTGAGCGCGTTTTCACCCAGACCGCGGGCCAGTGGGCATTTGCAGCTACATGGTTTGTGATTGCAGCATCAACGCAAGAAAGTTTTATCGTTGGCAATCACTTTTTGTGGTTGCTGTTGGTTGCATCAATGGTCGGCAGTCGAGACGAACCAGTAAGTCGAGAAAATTTGAATTGAATCTACTGTTCTTCAAGAAGTCGGATCATGTATTCACGAGCATCACGGGTTGTGGCCTCAAGGCTATTTTGGTCTATTGACTTTGCAGGAACATGCGAAATAAGCGGGTGGCGTGGTCGTTCATCGATTTCGCCGACGCCAAATAGTTCTTCATGAACTTTTTCGCCGACTCGCAACCCAACGACCTCAATTTTAATTTGCTTTGAACTATTGCGCACGAGTTGCTCGGCAACCTCGTAAATATTCACAGGCTTGCCCATGTCAAGAACCAAAATTTCACCAGTCGACCCAATTGCGCCGGCTTGAATCACTAGTTGCACCGCCTCAGAAATTGTCATGAAATAACGGGTAACTCCGCGGTGTGTCACTGTTACTGGACCACCTTTGGCTATCTGATCCCTGAACGACATCAAGACACTGCCACGAGATCCCAAGACATTTCCGAAGCGAACAGATATGTATTTTCCGGATCCAGACCCGTATGCGAAATCTGCGGTAAGTCGCTCAGCAATTCTCTTTGAATAACCGAGCACACTGATTGGGTTCGCGGCCTTGTCTGTCGAGATATTTACGAAGACTTCGACATTTGCCTGTTTTGCCGCCTTGAGCATGGTCAACGTGCCGAGAACGTTAGTTTGATAAGCCTCGGTCGGGTATCGCTCGAGAAGTGGCAAATGTTTGAGTGCCGCGGCATGAAACACAACTTGCGGCTTTCGTGTTTCAAAAACAGAGTTGATTGCGTTTTCGTCGCGCAAGTCGGCCAATACAGTCTGCGGTGTGTCGAGAAGTGCGCGACCGTAAATTGAAAGTTGTACTTCGTGCAGTGCGCTTTCATCTCGATCGAGCATGATTATTTCTGCGGGGTTAAACCTGACTAGTTGACGACAAAGTTCGCTGCCGATGCTGCCACCGGCGCCGGTTACCAATACGCGACGATTCACGAGATATTGCGAAATTTCATCGAGATTAATTTTCACTCGCCGACGGCCTAACAGATCTTCGTCTGTCAGGTCTCGAATATCGCTTGCGTCAACGGGTCGTTCATCGAGGTTTTGCACGGCAGGCAAAATTTTGACCTCAAGTTTGGCGGACCGAGCAAGATCGGCGATTTCGCTGACAACGCCAGACTCTGCGGAAGGTATCGCAATAAGAAGTGTCTGCGCGCCCGTTCGAATTGCGGCTTTTTGAATTGACTCGCGGCCACCTAGAACTGGCACACCCGAGATGCTCAGGCGATGGGTAGAAGAATTGTCATCTAAAAACCCAACAGGAAGATAACTCGAGTTGGGGTTGCGCAACATCGTGTTGACGATTTGAATGCCGCCTTCGCCCGCACCATAAATCAAAATCTTCTTCGCGGTTAGTTCGGAGGGTCGACGAAGTTGTTCGCGCACAAGACGCCAGGTGTAGCGACTAGCCGCGGTGAAAAATAAACCCAAGATTCCGCCAGTGATGATCGCGCTTCGTGGAAACGCGTCAACCGACCTATCGGTGAATCTGATGGCAAGCAAAATAGTCGTGGTGATAAAAGCCGAGAGAATCAGGCCTTTAACCTCGTCAAAACTGCCGTATCGCCACCTTCGTCGGTAGATACCGACGATGTACCCGGTGACCGCCTGCACGACAGCGACGATTGGCAATGCGCGGTAAAGAATGTCTTGTACAGCGTTGCTGATATTTTGCTCTTCTTGTAGGTAAGCCCGCAGAACCAGTGCAAGCGCAGCTGCGGCAGACCAGGCCAAAACATCTAAAACAAATTGGATGACACCGGTTATCGATACAAAGCTTTTGCTTTGCCCCACACGCTCGGCAAAAAGTGCCAGACGAGTGCGCGAGTTTATATTCTGAGCCATTACTGAATCATTACTGGGCAATTAGCGCTGAACCTAAAATTGTGTTGCCAGACTTCTCAACAACTGTCCAAACTTCTTTTACCTGTTTGAGGTCGGCACTATTTTTTATTACTGCGATCAAAAAGTATGCCCCTGCAGAAGGCGCCAGATCAGCAGCGCTTAGTTCGGCAAATGGCTTTAGCGACGAAACTTGGCAACCCAATGTTTGCGCAAGGCTGGCAGAAAATTGCGGCGAAATCGAATTTGCGCCGACTGGCAATATTTTGAGCGTTTTGATTTCGCTGTTTGATGCACCACGCAAAGTTGCCGCCAATAATTGCACCGCGTTTGAGCCTTCACTGCTTGATGTCTCACCCAAATAATTTTCGTAACCTACCGAGGCAATCAACGAACGGGCATTGCGAATCTTTGAGTCGGTGACGACCAACTGAGCCAAAATCAGTAATCCGAAAATAAGACCCACAAGAAGCCCAAAAACATAAGATCGACGATCGACGGTTTCGACTGTCTCGCCGCCGAAATATTTGCTCTCAGAAACTTGCTTGATATCACCGCTTGCAATTGCAATCGCTTGATCAAATGCGGCGCGTTGCAGTTTGAGTCGAGAAGAATCTTCGGCCGAAAGTTGAAGATCAGACGAAAGCAACGAGTCAAGTAATTTGATCGAGTTTGCATAACCCGCTTTTGTTGCCGCCAGGCGGATCGACTGCATTTCTTTGGCGTATGCATCGAGCGCGTCTGAGCAGTTCAGTTCGTCGGCTTCGACACAGGTGAATTCATATGAAAATCGGCGAGACGGCTTGAAAGAAAACTTAGTGATCGCGGCACCGTCAGTTTCGGTGTTCAATGAAAATGTTTTATCGAAAGGCCTCACCATCAGGTTGACCTCTCGATCAAACTTTGCTTGAACTCGTTGCTTTACATCTTCACTTTCGAGTATTTCGGCTTGGTTGGTCTCACTCGGAAATTGACTTATCAAATCTGCATTGATCCCGACAAGGGTCAACGGTGCACCTTCGTCGGTTGGTTCATACATTCTCGTCAAGCTGAAGTATCGAGATTCGGTCTGCAGGTCTGACTCTTGCCAGAACATGAAGACCAAACCGATGATCATTGTCAGTGGCACAACCCACCATTTTTTTCGGGCTACGGCGGCAAAAGCGTCCAAATCAAACGAAACTCGCCTCGGGGCCTCAAGTGGGTTCACGCGTTCTAAGGCTATCAGTGACGAAGTTTGACGAATATCGTTTAGCGCGCTGACAGAATGAGATTATTGGATATTGAATAACAGCGAATCAATCAACGGAGCAAAATGACATCTGACCTCGAGCGAATTCTTGCCTATCGAGAGGCCGTTGATTCGACATCTGAACTCAGAAAAGTGGCTGACGAAATGTTTGCGATGTCTTGTTGGACACGAGAATTCTGTGGTGCGTTGATTCGTGCTGCTGAGTTGACCGGTGCGTTTGAACTCAACCCGCATGATCCTGTGCCGGGACACGAGGTTTCACTTGCCGTGATAAGTCCACAGTTGTTTAATGCAGTTGAGGTTGATTTTGGTGTGCGAATTTGGCCTCAGCTGCAGAATCAGTGGCCGCTAATCGACTATCACGGAATTCAAGATGTTTTTGTCATCAAATACGAGGTTGGGCAACAAGAAGAGTTGCGCATGCATCATGATGTGGCCCAGGTATCGGCAAGCATCAAACTCAACGACGACTATCAGGGCGCCGAACTGCAGTTTCCGCGACAGAACTTTTCGAATCGCGAATTGAAAGTCGGCGAAATGGTTGCATGGCCAAGTTTGGTGACGCATCCACACTGCAGCGCACCGATCGTTAGCGGCGTCAAATACAGCGCGACAGTTTGGTTCGAGTTACCGATTACTAGCCAGCATTAACTCGTTTTTTTGCGCACTCGAAGCGGTCGGTTCTCGGCGTTGAGACAACGACCGTCAATCAAGTCGAATCGCCAACCGTGCAACGAGCAGGTCAGTTCGGTGCCATTTATTTCACCGAACACCGATAGATCGGCTTGGCGATGTGGACATTTACGTTGCAAAACGTATTCGCCGATTTCGATTTCATCGCTTAGGTCTTTATTGAAGTTCAATCGCTCGTTTGCCTCGAGTTCGGTGCATGTCATGCGTTCAACCGAAAGACTCTTGAAGAAGTTATAGATATATTCGTTGTATTCGCCCGATCGCCAGGCTGTAAACCGACAAGAAAGAAAGAAAGAATTTGACCAATCAACTGCTCGCTTTCGAATTATGGTTTCGAGCAACTCTTGAGGAATGTCAAACCTAAAACCAAAAGGCTGATCGGTGAATTTCTCTACTTTTGCATTCTGAAAATTGATCAAGATTGTCGTGTCGCGAGTTCTTATCAAACAGTTGGCGCCGATGCCCGCTCGAAGTGCGGGTGAAATCGCCATAAGCGGCTCAAACCATGCTTGAAGTGCGCTGATTGAATCAAACTTGTCTTCAGAATCATTTTGCGACCAACTTTCTTTTTCGTTGCGTAGCCACGCCGACCAATCGGCCTGATATTTGCGAAGATATTTTTCTTTCTCGGTGAAGATCTCCGCTACATCAACGTTTTTAGGTGATGAGACACTGATTCTTTCTGGTGAAATTTCGATTGCGGTGCCGGGGACCGCCAAGATGTCGGACATGCGTCCTGTTCGATTGAGAAGTTCGAGAAACTTGGTTTGATCGGGGAAGATCGATGTTTCGTCGCCGCTGATCATGTTTAAGTGAAACAAATCTTCGTCCAAAAAACACGGTGGCCCCGCCGATGGCACCACCGCGCGGGCATTGAGGGTCTCAACATATTTGAGTGCCCTAGCGAATTGACTCTCGACTTTGGCACGAGCAAGTTTTTGTTTGGTCGAATCTTCTAGTTCGTAGACCATTGGATACCAAATTGCACCGCTGAACTGCAGCCAGTGCAGGTCGATCGGTCCATGGCTGCATAATGCTTTAAGGTCGCCGGTTCGACAATCGTTTTGATTGACCAATCGTGACGTTTTGTCGCTTACGACCAACGCCGAGTCGCCACCTGGACCATCGGTGATGGATGTTTCGACATGAATTGCGATTTTCGTTTGATCGTCTAGAGCCAACTCTTGGCCGTTTTTTGTGTTGACGAAATTTTTGAAACCGAGAAACGCCAATCGCCGCTCAAGTTCTTGGCTGGGAAAGTCTGGCAATAAAACGATCGCCTCACGACTGACATGATTCGCCAAGAACGCTTCGTCAAGGTGGTCGCCGTGAATATGCGATATATATAGGTGTGTAGGCGACTCTATCTTTGCGATTAAGTCAGCATCCAAATTGTCGTTGCGTGGAAATACGAACCATGAACCAAAGAAAGCAGGCACGAACCACGGGTCGCAGAGAATTCTCGAGTTGCCTGACTCGATCAAAATTCCGGCATGACCCAGCGAGGTGGCTCGCATGACTACTTAAGCGACAGGGGGATCAGTAAATTGTTGGCCTGCACGAGCGACATGTTCAGTCCACTCTTTGCCGTTCCAATATCGCAACTCAAATCTGCCCGATGGGTCGGCATACCACGCGGCCGGAACGTTTACGTTTGCTTGTGGAGTAGAAGTCGTGGTTGTGCCCGTGTCGCTAAGAGACTGTGTAGCGATTGTCGCCACTGTCGTTGAGTTCGAATTATTAGGGCGTCGCAGAAAAGCGCAGTATCGGCCGTCAAATGTCGGCACGATCGAGACGACTTCCCATCCTTCACTTGATTTTTTTGTCAGCTCGTTGGCCATCGCCTCGGGGCTCGCGTTGTAAGGGTTAAAGGCAACATATTCAAACATGCAGTCAGGCTAGTGCGAATCACAGTTCAATAAATGACCGCGAATACGATTTGTGCGCACCGTAACCTTGTATTCGTGAAAAAAAGTCAATCAAATCGCATCGCCTATTTCGGACCTGCGGGCACATTTACCGAGCAAGCTCTGCTGACTCAAAAAGATCTTGCGTCGTGTGACTTGGTTGCGTTTCGAACTGTGCCCGATGTCCTAGACGCCGTCGCGTCTGGTGCTGTTGATTTTGGTTTCGTCCCGATCGAAAATTCAATTGAAGGCACTGTCAACTTCACGCAAGATGCCCTCGTGTTCGACTATGACCTTTTGATACAACGCGAGATCGTGCTTGATATCGAGCATTGTCTGTTGGCGCAAAAAGGTGTTACGACGGGCGATTTAACGGGCATCTTGTCGATACCAGTGGCGACTGCGCAATGTCATAACTTTTTGCGAAAAAATTTCGCGCACCTTGATGTGCGAGCAGCCAATTCAACCGCTGAAGCGGCGCAACTTGTGGCGGCGAACTCGACCGAAAAATTGGCGGCGATTGCACCCAAGAATGCCGCAAAGGTTTATGGTCTTGAGGTCATCGCCTCAGATATCGCCGATCATCAAGGCAACCAGACGCGTTTTGTACTTGTTGGCAAACATGTTGTGCCGAGCGCGACTGGCCACGATAAAACTGCGATCGTTGTTTTTCAGCGGGCCGACGAACCAGGAAGTTTGATTTCAATTTTACAAGAATTTGCCGCTCGAAGAATTAATTTGTCCGTTCTACTTTCGCGACCAACAAAACGTGGTGGACTCGGCGACTATTGCTTCATCATGTACGCCGATGGACATATTCAAGATGAATTAATGGCTGATGCATTGCGCGATTTGCATGCCAAACAAGGTGACGTAAAATTTCTTGGTTCGTATCCGGCGAGTGGCGAGCATGCGCATTCTGCGCGCGAACATGCAGATGCGAGGTGGCGCGAAGCCGATGATTGGATGACAGAACTAAGAAGTCGCATTACGAGATAGCGTCTACGAGCGGAACGGTGGCAGAGTGGACAAACGCATCCGCCTTGAAAGCGGACGGCTGTAAAAGGCCCGGGGGTTCGAATCCCTCCCGTTCCGCCACGAGAGGGTTCATTCTTGACCGTTACACTAAGAAGTCGCTTGGGTAATGAAATTAGTAATTACTCGTTCTTTAATTTTTGGAGAGGTGCCAGAGCGGCCGAATGGGGCGCCCTGCTAAGGCGTTGTCCGGGTAAACCGGACCGAGGGTTCAAATCCCTCCCTCTCCGCCAGTTTGTATTTGTGCTTGTTGGCATGCTTGTTTCGAGTTTGGTTTTTTTGCCGGGGCCGGTCAGTGCTTCATCGTGCACTGTTTTTCACAAGGCTCGCTCCAATGATTCATGGAGTCGTATTGCTGCGCGTTACGACATGTCGCTAACACGACTTCTTGCTTTGAACGGGGCCAAGACCTCGACGATGATCTTGGTCGGCCAACAGATTTGCACTTCAGACCAACCTGTGATTGTGATTCCAGAAACGACTTACAAACGCAAAGATGTTGTTGCGATTATTCGCGAGGTATGGCCAGACGAACACGAGGAGAACGCGCTGTTTGTCGCTCAACGTGAAAGCAAATTAAATCCAAACGTTGTCGGTGGCGCAAACGATTGTTGTGTAGGCCTGTTTCAAATTTTTTACTCATTGCACCGCTCGTGGTTATCGAGTGTCGGTGTCACTGAGCCAGCTCAACTTCTGGATCCCCGAGTTAATGCTCAGGCGGCACTCGCATTGTTCAAACGCAATGGCAATTCGTGGAAACCATGGTGGACAAAGTCTTGGCGACCATAAGGCAGTAGGCTTCAAGACGAAATTTGCGCTCGTAGCTTAATGGATAGAGCATCTGACTACGGATCAGAAGGTTGGCGGTTCAAGTCCGTCCGAGCGCGCCACTTGAATCAGAATTTTGAAACGATGATGCCGGCGAATTCTTTGATGCGGTAAGCGTTTTCGTCGAGGTGTGTCGCGAGAGGTACGAAGTCAAGCCACGAGAGACCGCTCGCGGCGTCGCCAGTGCCGAATGATTCGACACTTGCGAAGTGTTTTTTAAACTCTCCTGTGGCGCGACGGAGATGAAAATCAGAAGTCACTATTGCGATCTTGCTATCTCGCGACACCCCAGAAATTTTGAGTGCTTCGATCGGATGTTCTCTTGTATTCGATGAGGATGATTCGATAATGATGCGTGACGCAGCGAGTCCAAGAGATATTGCATGCTCAGATGAAAGTTCGCCGTGGCGAGTTGGTTCACGGTCATCTTCGGTGCCAGGCTGCCGGCCTGAGAACACGACTTTTGAAGACGGATACTTTTGCCACAGTGCCGATGCCGCATTTACACGTCGGATGCTCTCGGTGCCTAGAAAATCTTGAGCGTTGTTTGCGCCAAGTTCGTAGCCACCACCTAAAACAAAAATAAACTCTGGTGACCAGCCAGCTTCTGGCGAAGACTCGGTGCTGAGCACGGCGTCAAAAATAAGTGTCGCAAGTCCTGTAGAAAGAAAGACAAGTATTGAGATGCTGACTCGGGCAAGCAGTTTGATAACTCTGTTGACTCGTGTGTTTTTGACTTTGATAAAAATTGCGAACGTCAAAGCAAGCAACAAAATCCAAACTGGATCGACTAGAGACCGCATTTCGACGATTAGAAGTAGCTCTTGTTCGACGAGAGTCTGAACTTGAGCGTGTGAATCAAAATCTTGATCCCATACTTGATGCCGTTTACTCTCGAAATCTCGTCACCATAAAAAGTCGGGATCTCAATTTCAACTATTCGTTGCCTCGCACCAATCATCTGTAAAATTATTTGTGAGTCAAAGTCAAAATAGTCTGAGTTTTTCAGAAAATTGACCTTTCGCAAGGCCGACACACTGTACGCGCGGTAGCCACTGTGCCATTCGGTAAGCGATACTTTGGCGAGTCGATTTTGAAGAGTGGTCAAGATTTTGTTGCCGACAAACTTATAGAGCGGCATGCCACCTTTTCGCGCGCCGCCTTGGGTGATCATTCGTGAACCAAAAACAACATCGGCACGTCCTGAGACAATTGGCTCGACCATCTGCGGTAGATATTCGGGTGCGTATTGACCGTCGCCGTGTAATAAAACAACTAGGTCAAGATTTTTTTCTAATGCCCATTGGTAGCCAGTTTTCTGATTGCCGCCATATCCGAGATTGATTTGATGCCGAACGATCGTTAGTGGAAGGTTGGATTCGCTTTGGTATCTAAGCCCCACACCGTGTGTGTCATCAGTGCTGGCATCGTCACAAACCAGGATTGAGTCGATTTGGGCAGCGAAGTCAGACGGAATACGGTCGAGCACTTTCGCCAAAGTATCTTGCGCGTTGTAAGCGACGATCAAGATACCGATTTTCATGAGAATTCGATTTTACTACGGCCAAAATGCTGTGATGTCAGAGTTGCAAGACCCAAGGTCGAGCACAACTCCTGACGCATCTGAAAAAATCTCGGCAGCACCTTCGGGTTGGCCTTCAATATTTGGTGTTCCATCGTCATATGTCGAGTTGTACCAAACGAAGTAGCGGTTCTCACATTTGGCTGTTTGCGCAAGTTCAAGTTGGTATTGATTAAAGACAGATGATTTTTGCCAAATCGCAAATAATTGTTGTGGCTGATTACTCATCAACGAACTATCAGCAGGTAAGTCTTTAACAAATTCATGAATTGGTTGAATTTGAAACGCCTTAGCAGCCCAATATCGACCTTCGCGACCGAACCTGAGCGCATCATCGACGCTAGATAGTGCTTGGAAACCTAGAAAAATTGCAAAAATTGCAATTGTCACCTTGCGCAACGATTGAGATGAAACATTGATTCGGTCAGCGAGTAGCGCCACGACTAAAACAAGCGGTACGAAAATCGGAATCATCATTCGATTGTCAAGTGGTCCGAGTTCGAAATGAACGAATCGATACGCAGAAAATACAACATAAATTAATGCAGTCGTACCACTTAATAGCAAGACATTTGAGCCACTGTTCGAGTGTTCAACCCGTGAGCGAGAAAACAAATAACTGACTAGCAAAATCCCGATAGCTATTAAAACTAAAACGCCAAGAATCTTTGTGTTACTCGGGTAGTCATTCCACGACAAGTAGATTCCACCCTCGACTGGGCTCGCAGTCACCCATGAACCAAGCGTTGCCGTGAATGTCTTGAGAGGATTCAGTAGCGAGCCACCAGCCGGTGTTCGCGCACCAGTGAGAGTGCCATCAATATTCTGGTTGCGTTGAAGCCAATACCAAACCGGATTAAGTGAGACCAAAAGTATTGCGAAATTTGTCAATGCTGATTTGATCAATCCCAACTTTTGGCGATCAAACCATGCCGTACCTAATGCAATCGAGGCTGCAAAAACTGGCCCAACATAGCGAACAAAAAATAATGCAACAAACAAGACGCATAGAAAAGTTAATTTGCCCGCACTGGGAGGTTTCAATGCGACGATCATCGCTACGACGACAAGAGCGATAAACGGCGGTTCTGACCAGATCATTGAGTATTGCCATAAAAGAGCGGGGCTGAAGGCGACAAATGCCGTAGCGATTAGTGCAACGTTTGTCTTCACCTTCGCGATTTGCAACAAGTGAAATGTGCCGAGAACTGTGACGATAGCACAAATCAGATTCAAAATTTGCACAGTCAAATTTGTGCTTAGTCCGAGCAAGTCGCCGACGCCGATCAAGATCGAAAGCCCAGGCGGTCTTACTGTCATCGGTATGCCAGTTGCGTCAAGTAGGCCGTTGCCTCTGGCAAAATTCTTTCCGACTGCGACGTAGTCGCTCGTGTCCCAACTCCAGCCAACCCCTGACCAGTTGGCTATAACTACCAATACGCCAGAGACGAGCGCCAAGCTGACCGCAACGGGTCTTGTCTTTAGGTAATTAACAGAACCATTCATCAATTAGGCAACTGTTTTGGCGAGCATGCTGACGGTGAGGCCTGGCTTTGAGTCTTGTTGACCGACTTCGCGAAAGCCGATGCGATTATGAAATCGAATCGAACCGAGATTCGGCGGATTTAAATTAACCTCGCAAGTCAGAAGTGGCGCACAACGATCTTTGATCATTCGTTGTTCGACTGCTGCGTATAGTTTGGCGCCAAGAGATTTGTTGCGCATTTTTTCGCTTACAACAATGCGGTCAAGATACACAAAATCTGAATATTGTCTCGAAAACCACTGATAGTTAACGCTCGTATACGGCGCCCCTGGAGCAAAAGTAATACAAAATGCGTGAAGTGTGTCAGAGCCGATCGCGAAAGAGTAAAGAGAGTGCTCGATCAGAAATTCGAGTGTCGGTCGGTCAATCTCGCCAACGGCCGGCGAGTTTGCATTGTTCAGATCGAGCGCGGGGTCAATATCTGACGGTAAAAACAGTCGCGGCTCAAGTTCACTCGATTGCATAGACATCTAATAGCCTGACACAATGAACACAGCACATTTCGTCCTTGGTAATTCGATGGTTGCGCCGTGGCCAGATTCGATGCACACGGCGGTTTTTGGCCTCGGTTGTTTTTGGGGCGCCGAGCGAAAATTTTGGCAACTAGACGGGGTCTACACAACCGCAGTCGGTTATAGCGGCGGCACCAAACTTGACCCCACTTATCGTGAGGTTTGTAGCGGCAACACGATGCATGCAGAAGTTGTGCTGGTGGTTTTTGACCCAGCAACAATTTCTTATGAGAAGTTGTTGCAGGTCTTCTGGGAGTCTCATGATCCGACCCAAGGCATGCGCCAAGGCAACGACATCGGCACCCAATATCGCAGCGCGATTTATTTTACGAATGAGGATCAACAACGCGCCGCAACCGCCACCCGCGATATTTTTCAGCAACGCCTTAACGAAGCAGGCTTCGGCAAGATAACTACAGAGATCAAAAAGTCAGGCGAGTTTTATTATGCCGAGGAATATCACCAGCAATATCTCGCAAAAAATCCGAGCGGCTACTGCGGCATCGGTGGCACCGGCGTAACTTGCCCAGTTGGTGTTGTTAGTTAAGTTGCTTGGGCGAGTTGGTCGGCAGTTGGTCGGCGAAACAGAGTCAACATCGCGACACCAGAAAGCAGAATTACCCCCGTCATCAGTGTCCATGCTGTATGAAATCCGCTTGTCGGGTCGTCAGTTTTTGAAGCAGCAACTAGCAATGAACTAACTAGTGCAATGCCAAGTGCAGCACCGATCTGTCGCGAAGTGTTGTTTAGCGCCGAACCCATCGCAAATCTGGGTTGTGGCAAAAATGCCGTTGCTGAACTCGAAATTGTCGAGATGCAAAGACCAACACCAATGCCGGTGACGACCATGGTCGGAAAGTAGAAATCCCAATAATGAATTTCGGGCGAGATAAAAAAATTCATCCATCCGATTCCAAGTGACATGATAAGTGCCCCCGCCGCAACAACCTTGCCGTGTCCGATGCGATTGGCTAGTTTTCCTGCTGGCGCAGCAACAAAAGCTGCAGCCAACGGTCCTGGCGAGCCGGCAATTCCCGACAACGAAGGGCTGTATCCCCAGACAATTTGAAGCCATTGAGTGTTGACAAAAATCATCGAAAAGAAACCCATTGAAAACGCAAAACCACCGATCGCTGCGGCGGTCACGAACGGCAACCTGAATAGACGCAAGTCAAGCACCGGATGTGCAACTTGATTGCAACGCAAAATAAATGTGCCGAGAAGTAAAAAAGACATCGCAAAAATAATCAATGAACGATTCGAAACCCATCCCCATTCGTCGCTTTGCACAATCATCAATGTGAGTAGTCCAACGCCAAGCACCACCAGAAGTGCTCCAAAATAGTCAACTGTTCGCGGTGCTGTTTCGTCGCGTGACTCACGCAGCAACTTCAAGCCGACGACAAAGGCCAACATACAAAAAGGCACATTTACCAAGAACACCGAGTGCCATCCGAAGGTGTCAACCAAAAAACCACCAATCATCGGTCCACTCGCCGCTGAGATTCCGCCGACCGCACCCCAAATGCCAATTGCCGCAGATCTTTTTTCAACTGCGAATTCGGGCAACACGAGTGCCAAAGAAGCAGGGGTAAGAATTGCCCCGCCGACTGCCTGAATGACTCTCGCGACAACCATAAAAATCGCAGTCGGTGAAACAGCACAAAGAATTGACCCAATCATGAAGGTCATCAAACCTGAAAGAAATGCACGCTTGCGTCCGAATGCGTCAGCGAGACGACCTGCGGTTAACAAACCTGCAGCATAGGCAATGTTGTAAGCAGAAAAAATCCACGTCAACGTACGTCGACTTTCTGGCCATTCGGCAACAAACGACCCAAACGCGACGTTGACGATGCTGATGTCGAGAGAAACCAACATCACACCAATTGAAGTGAGCGCAAGAACCTTTGCGCCTCTCGACCAGTTTTTCATAAACTCTGCTTTCTGTTATTTGCCCCAGAGATTTTTGCGAATCTCGTCGCCGTCGGCGTCTAAAGCACGACCTTCCCACCGTAGTTCGCCAGGTGTGTGTGAAAGCGAGGCAAACAAACCTTGCATTGGCGTTGCGCCAACAATTTGTATTGCTTGCCGCGCAGCAAAGTGTGGATCAATTGCGATATCGGCCATCGACAACACGGGACCAATTGCCGCTTGCGCTTCGGTAAAAGCTTCTAGAACGGTCGCACTATCTCGGCTCGCGCAATATTTGGTCATCAAATCCTGCAACACTGCACGGTGTTTAACGCGACTTGAAAAAGTCAAAAATCTCTCGTCGCCGGCGAAACCCAGCACCTCAACGACTCGAGCCGCAACTGTGTCAGAACTTGCAGAAACCCCAACCCATTTAGAGTCGTTGCACTGATAGACGCCACGCGGAACTGTGTATGGCAATTGCGAGCCAAGTCGTGGCTGTTCTTCACCAGTCAAGACAAACAACGAAATCAAAGGACCCATTATCTGAAACATTGTTTCAAGCAGATTGACATCAACAACTTGGCCAACTTTGCTGTGCAGTGCGACCATCGTTGCAAAAGCCGCAACCACTCCGGTTACTTCATCAGTCAATGCAATAGGTGGCAACATCGGCGGTCCATCAGGGTCGCCACTAATCGCAGCCAGGCCTGACATTGACTCTGCAATTGAAGCGAACCCCGGTCGATCTTTGTATGGACCAGTTTGCCCAAAGCCTGAAACGCGGGTGATTACAAGTTTTGAGTTGCGTTGCAACAAAACTTCTGGACCAATACCTAATCGCTCAAGTGTGCCTGGTCGGAAGTTTTCAACAAGCACATTGGCTTCATCGACTAATTTCAGAAAAAATTCACGGTCACTCTCAAGTTTCAAATCGAGTGCAATGTTGCGCTTATTGCGATTGACCAATTTCCACCACAAGCCCGTGCCATCGCGCGGATCTTTCCACGCCATACCGCGAAGACTGTCGCCGCTACCAGGCTTCTCAACTTTGATGACATCGGCCCCAAAGTCGGCAAAGTATCGCGCACAGTTTGGACCGGCCAAGACTGTCGAGAGGTCGATGACCCGCAAATCTTTTAGCGGACCAGACATTTTTAGTTTGGTCGGCTGCGACGCGCCAGAACTGAATCAGTCCAAGATCGGCCGCTAAATCTCCAAGAAGTCTGCACGGTTGATGCAACAAATGGTTGCGGTTTGGGCCACAACAATTCGAGTGCGGTTGCGATGGCTACAGCTTCGTCAGCAGATGGTGTTGGTGAAACTGAATTTTGAATTGTCACAACGGCATGTTTCCATGTTTGCGTCGCGGCAATTCTTCGCGCTTCGACTGCAACATCTTTAAACCAGAAATGAGTTTCGTGCGAGTCTCGGCCGGGTCGATTACATCATCCACATAGCCACGCTCGGCAGCCGCGTATGGGTTCGCATATTTTTCGGCGTATTCGGCGACGAGTTCTTTGCGACGTTCGGCGGGGTTTGCGGCTTGTTGCAATTCACGGCGATAAACAATTTCAACCGCACCTTGCGGACCCATTACGGCAAGTTCAGCCGTCGGCCATGCATATGCCAAGTCGGCACCGATTGACTTTGAATTCATCACGACATACGCACCGCCATATGCCTTGCGCGTGATCACCTGAATTCGCGGCACTGTTGCTTCGCAATATGCATAGAGCAACTTTGCACCGTGGCGAATAATGCCACCGTATTCTTGATCGACTCCTGGCAAGAAACCAGGTACGTCAACAAAAGTAACCAACGGAATGTTGAAAGCGTCACAAGTGCGAACGAAGCGGGCTGCTTTTTCGCTCGACTCAATGTCAAGCACGCCAGCCAAAACCATCGGCTGATTGCCGACTATGCCGACAGTTTTGCCATCGAGACGTGAAAAACCACAAACGATACTTTTCGCCCAGTGCGGGAAGTACTCAAAAAATTCGCCGTCATCAACGACTTCAGCGATCACTTTTTTCATGTCGTATGGCTGATTTGCTGACGGGGGCAAAATTGTGCGCAACGATTCGCACTGACGCATTGGGTCATCGGTAGGCGCAACAGACGGTGCATCAGCCATGTTGTTTTGTGGCAAGAAACTAAGCAGATAGCGGACATCTTCTAGACATGCCTTTTCGTCGGCCGAGACAAAAGTTGCCACACCGCTTTTTGATGCGTGGCTCATCGCGCCACCGAGTTCTTCGAGAGTCACATCTTCGCCCGTTACCGTCTTCACGACATCAGGGCCGGTAATAAACATGTGGCTTGTTTCGCGCACCATGAAAATAAAGTCAGTCATCGCTGGAGAATAAACGGCACCACCAGCACACGGTCCGAGCACGACACTGATCTGCGGAATTACACCCGACGATTGAACGTTGCGGTGAAAAATGCCGCCGTAACTCGCCAAAGAAACCACGCCTTCTTGAATGCGGGCACCTGCGCCGTCGTTTAAGCCAATTAACGGGGCGCCGACTTTAAGGGCAAGATCCATCAATTTGTGAATTTTTTCGGCAAACACTTCGCCAAGGGCACCACCAAACACGGTGAAGTCTTGGCTGAAAACAAAAATCTTGCGGCCATCGATTGTTCCCCAGCCGGTGATTACGCCATCGGTATATGGGTGTTCTTCGAGACCCGCAGCGTGTGCGCGATGGCGTGCCAGCAAGTCAAGTTCGTGAAAACTTCCCTCATCGAGTAGTGCGTCAATTCTTTCGCGAGCAAGCAATTTGCCTTTTTCATGTTGGCGTTCGATTGATCGCGGCGACCCTGCCGTAAATGCGGCTGCCTTACGGGCCTTGAGGTCGGCGAGTTTCGCATCCATTGAATTGCTATTCACAGAACTCACGATACTTGCCTAGAGCCTTGCGACTCAGCTCGCCGATTAACCGCCAATAGTTGTAGCGGTTGGCAGGGTCGTTGTGGTTTGAGCATCGGGTGCTTGCGTCACTGCCAATGTTGTTGCCAGTGGTGTCAAATCACCAGTGGTTGTCGTGCCTGAAATTTCGATATTCCAGATACCGGGTGCATTAAGGATGAACGACCCGTCTCCCGCGACAATTGCCGCGCCGGGGCGAGTCAATGGAACATTGATTTGAATTCCGGAGTAGCCGATCGCTTGGGGCACCATCTTGACTGCGAAGTTATTGATGCGACGGGGCTCAATCAGTTCGATGCGCATTGCGTTGGTGCCTGTGACGCCAGGAGTCAGCGAGATAACGACATGAAAGCGATCATTTTTTAATTCTTCACGGAAAGAATAAATCGCCGAAGTGGTTCGAACTTCTGCTTTCGCTTTAGGCGGTGTTGTCGCAACCATCCATGAGGTGAAGATCAATGCAACAAGTGCAAACACCAGCTCAACCGAGACGGCACGGCGTAATCGCCAAGCCATTCGGCCCGACAGATTGTCGCCATCTAAAAGTCGTTGGGCAACAAATTTTTTGAGCAGCAATGTAATGAATACCATTACCGAGACGAAAATTACTTTGAGCACACCGATACGACCGTGGCCGCTTGTGAAAATCGACGACCCATCCAATAGATAGACAAGCAATGCGCCTGTGAATGCAGTGACGCCGAACGCCCACATTGCATGTTTCGCAAATGCGCGCACGGCACTAACTAGGTCAGATGAGCCAGGGCCGATTAGCACCACGCGTGACAGCAATAGCAAACCACCAATCCAATAAGCCATTGAGATCGCGTGAATGATGCCGAGTACATAACTAAAAAGTGCGACATCTTGTCCGAGACGCGACAACCCAAGCGTGCTGATCATTGAAATCACGATCGAGGCGGCAAGAAATTGAGATGCGGGGTCGTTGATGCGCTCTGGGTTCATAGCAACCCAACCGCAACCCAAAATTAAAACAAATCGCAAAATCAAAATTGCGCCGCTACCTGTGTTCAGTGCACCAAACCAACCGAACGGGTTCATAGATGCGATGAAGCCTTGTGACTCTGCACGCATTGTTGAAAGCACGAGAATCAAAAACATATTTATCGCGCATGCAATCCACGCAAGACGCATGTATCGAAGAGTTACTCCATAAGTCGGACCCTCAGGCCAAGCAGTGAGGATAAGTGCAATTCCGCCGAACAGTGCTGACATTAATAAATACTCAATAACTCTTAGAAGACCGAGAACGCCACCAACTCGTGGCCCTGCTTCTTGCTGTTCAATTGTTTCACCGATAATTGTTGGTGCTCCTGGCGTGCCAGATGCCGCATCTACGCCTTCGGTAGAGCCGGCGATTGTCGTCTGAATTTCTACTGCTGATGTGAAACTAAATGAGCCAAGGCTCTTATCGGGAAGTGCCCAACTCACCGTGCAAAGGCCAGAAGGTGGGATTTGTGTCAGTGCTGCCGAGACGGTTTTGAAATCAGTACCCAGTTGTGGCACACCAAGACCGACAAGCGTGCCGTTGCATGCCAGCGAAAGCCCCATCGCGGTGACCACTTCAGGGTTCGCAAGCGGGTTTTGAAAAACTAACTGCAACTGGGTTGGCGGCACCGAAACAACTTGGTTTGCCGCAGGGTTCGACGAACTGAGTTGATTCTGGCCAGAAACAGAGGCATTGGCAATTGAGCCAAAAAATCCGACAATCATCCCGAGCCCGATAAACCCGGCCAAAGCCGAGAATTTAGCGGGTTGTTTTGATTTCAAGATTGCCATGGACGTATATAAAGAGTAGTTAATTATGGGGCTCAGGCATGGTGAACCACCCCATAGGTAGGCTCGCTACGAAATGGCAACCCAATCTCTGTATCGGCGATATCGGCCCCGTCGCTTTGACGAACTCAAGGGCCAAGACCACGTCGTGCGCGCATTGCGCAATGCGGTGATCAACAATCGCGAAGGTCAGGCATATTTATTTTCGGGACCAAGAGGCACGGGCAAAACTTCTACGGCGAGAATTTTGGCAAAAGTTCTCAATTGCGAAAAATTGAAAGATGGCGAACCGTGCGGAAAATGCAATTCGTGTTTGTCGATTGATGCCGGCTCTAGTTACGACGTGCTCGAACTTGATGCCGCAAGCAACAACGGTGTCGACAACATGCGCGACTTAATCGAGCGCGCCGCACTTGGCAATCCTGGTCGCCATCGAGTATTTATCTTGGACGAAGTACACATGTTGTCAAAGCCCGCTGAAGCAGCGTTGCTTAAGACTCTTGAAGAACCACCTGATCATGTTGTTTTTGTTTTGGCGACGACAGATCCACAAAAAGTCAGCGAGACAATCCGCAGTCGAACGCAGCACCTACAGTTTCATCTCTTACCGCTTCAAGAGCTCAAAGAACATGTTCGTTGGGTTGTCACTGACGCCAAACTTGTCGTCAGTGAAGACGCCATCGATCGAGTAGTACAACTCGGCGCCGGCTCCGTGCGCGACACTCTGTCGGCACTTGAACTTGTCGTTGCGTCAGGTGGCGATGTTGAAGAGCAAATTTCTCTCGACGAATTTATTGAAGCCTTCATTGATCATGATCCAGGTCGTGGGTTGGCTGCGGTTGGTGCAGCGGTGCAGTTTGGTGCCGACCCGCGCGCTTTGACCGAAGATATTGTTCGTCATCTTCGCGACGCGTTTTTGTCGCTCATGGCCCCCGAACTTGTGCAGTTGCCAAAAGAACGCGCCGAAATAGTCGCAGATCAGGCCCGACGCATGGGCGCGACTGGTGTCGTGCGTGCAATCGAAGTTCTAGGTGATGTTTTGATTGAGATTCGTCATGCACCAGACGCGCGGTTGTTGCTTGAAGTCGCAGTCGTCAAACTAACTCGTCAAAATCTGAGTGCTGATGTTGCTTCGCTGATGGCGCGAATCGAGCGTCTCGAATCTGGTGTCACAGCAATTCGCGATTCAACTGGGCCGATTGCACGACCATCGTTAGTTGACCCGTCAACTGGTCGCACCAAACTCGGTGGGCGGGCGTCAGCAACGATGCCCGGTGCAGGGCAAACTGCACGACCGTCGCAAGCAGAGGTGCAACCCGAAACAAAACCAGAAACAAAACCGAAAGTTAGCGAACCAGCGAAACCAACTGTGGTGCTTGGCGATGCAGAGATCAAGAGTGTTTGGTCTGAGGTTGTCGCTTTGCAAAAGCCAATCGTGCGAGCTTTGTACAGCGCAGTCACAGTCAATGACTGCAAAGATGGCGTTCTAACTCTGGGCGCACCGAGCGAAATGCACATCACTAAGTCAAACGAGCATGTGCAAACCTTGGTTGAATCGTTGCAAAGAATCGAGGGCAAAAAGTTAGAGATCAGATTTGTTGTTGTGGCGTCGAAACGAAACAAAACGGCAACTAGCGCACCAGAACAAGATGACTACGAAGCCATCGAAGATCTTTCAGATACGACGCAGGCGCCGAAAGGCAAAGTTTCTTCACCAATCGATGAGCTGGCCAAGGCGTTTCCTGGTTCAAAAATCGTCGATGACAAGAAGTAGTTAGCAGTGGCTTCTGCATATACCCAACCAATGCAGGCGCTCATCGACGCGCTGTCACGATTGCCAGGTATCGGTCCTAAATCGGCTCAGAGAATCGCATTTCATTTGATAAAAAGCGAAGATCGAGACGTCGAAAATTTATCGTCTTCGATCACCAAGGCCAAAGCAACCGTAAAGTTTTGTCAGCGATGCTCAAACTTTTCTGAAGCCGATCTGTGTCAGTTCTGCAGTGATGATCGGCGAGACCCAACCACTATTTGTGTCGTCGAAGAATCGCGTGACGTCGTGGCGATCGAAAAAACTCGAGAGTTCAGCGGGCAATATCACGTTCTGCTTGGCACGATTAATCCGCTTGATGGCGTTGGTCCCGAGCAACTGAAAATTCGTGAATTGTTGCAGCGAATTGAACCACAAAAAGTTAAAGAAGTGATTTTGTGTTTGAACCCAAACACCGAAGGCGACGTAACTTCAATGTATTTGGCGCGTGTGCTTCGACCACTCGGCGTAAAAGTGACGCGCATCGCTAGTGGCTTACCAGTAGGCGGCGATCTCGAATACGCCGATGAACTTACTTTGGGAAGGGCTTTAGAAGGCAGGCGCGAAGTCACCGGCTGAAAACAATTTTGTCTCAGTCGACGCGCAAAACCAGCGCGTCACCTTGTCCGCCACCGCCGCAAAGAGCGGCAGCACCTAAACCGCCGCCGCGACGACGAAGTTCGTAGAGCAAAGTTATTGCCAGACGATTGCCGCTCATACCAATTGGGTGACCAAGCGCGATAGCGCCGCCATTGACATTCACATTTTCGTCGGTAATACCAAGGTCACGCATCGAAGCAACGCCCACTGCAGCAAATGCTTCATTGATTTCGAAAAGATCAACATCAGAGACTTTTTTGCCAACGCGCTCGAGCGCTTTGATAATGCTGCGGCTCGGTTGGTGCAGCAACGAGGCGTTATCCGGGCCCGCAACCATTCCGTATGAAATAAATTCACCAAGTGGTTTGACACCACGTTTTTCGGCTGCACGTTTTGACATCATCACCACTGCTGAACCTGCATCGCTGATTTGGCTGGCGTTGCCCGCCGTTACGGTGCCAGTTTTGTCGAACGCCGGCTTAAGCGACGCGAGCGACTCCATTGTCGTTGAAGCGCGAACACCCTCGTCGTTGCTGACGACGATGGGGTCGCCCTTTCGTTGCGGAATCGTAATTGCCACAATTTCTTCGGCGAGTTTACCGTTTGCGATTGATGCAGCAGCACGCTGGTTGCTTTTCATCGCCAAGTCGTCTTGGGCTTCGCGACTAATTTCGCCGGCGGCGTATCGTTCGGTGCCAAGACCCATCAGACATGAATCAAACGCGCACCACAATCCGTCGCGTTGAATCGCGTCAAGCATCTGTACGTCACCGAATCGGTATCCACTTCGTGCACCCATGGCTAGATACGGAGAATTAGTCATGCTCTCCATGCCTCCAGCGACAACGATGTCGGCATCGCCGTTGGCGATCATTTGGTCGGCAAGATAAATCGAATTAAGACCCGAGAGACAAACCTTGTTGACATTCACGCTGGGCACGTTCATCGGGATACCCGCTTTTGCAGCCGCTTGTCGCGACGGTACTTGACCTTGTCCCGCCATCAAAACTTGTCCCATGATCACATGTTCAACTTCGTGTGGGGCGACGCCCGCGCGCTTAAGTGCTTCCGCGATTGCAATACCACCTAATTCGGCGGCACTGAATGATGCGAGTGCACCACTTAGTTTGCCGATCGGTGTTCTTGCTCCAGAGATGATGTATGAGCCGGCCATGGGTTAGAGCGTAGGCGCATTTGCTCACTACCCTTTAACCCATGAAAAGCATTCTGGAAGCCATCGAAAACAATGCCGACACAAAGGCATTTGCCGCCTTGCAGATTCCTGAGTCGTATCGCGCTGCGGTGGTGCGCAAAGACGAACAAGAGATGTTTACTGGTGTCGCTTCTGCGGACAAGGATCCACGCAAAAGTGTCCACATACAGGAAGTACCTGTTCCTCAGATTGCACCAGACGAGGCGCTTATCGCCGTCATGGCCAGCAGTATCAATTTCAATACGGTGTGGTCGAGCATCTTTGAACCGATCTCTACTTTTAGTGCGCTTACTCGTCTTGCGCGCGAGAGTGAATTGGCAAAACGCCATGATCTTCCGTATCACATCATGGGTAGTGACGCCTCGGGTGTGGTGTTGCGAGTTGGTTCGGCGGTTCGCAACTGGAAACCAGGTGACCGAATCACCGTGCATTGCAACCACGTCGATGATCAAGACCCGACTTCGCACAACGACTCGATGCTTGGAAGTAACCAGCGAATTTGGGGATACGAGACAAATTTTGGCGGTCTCGCCGATTTGAGTGTGGTGAAAGCTAACCAACTCATGCCAAAGCCCGAGCACTTGTCGTGGGAAGAATCAGCGGTCAATGCGCTGTGCAACAGCACTAGCTATCGCATGCTCGTATCGCCAAACGGTGCACACATGAAACAAGGCGATGTGGTCTTGATCTGGGGAGCAACTGGCGGCATCGGTGCTTACGCAACTCAATATGTACTAAATGGTGGCGGCATTCCAGTCGGTGTTGTCAGTTCTGCCGACAAAGCAGAAATTCTGCGAGGCATGGGCGTTGAAGCAGTTATTGACCGTCGCGCAGGCAACTATCAGTTCTGGAAAGATGCAAACACCCATGACGAAAAAGAATGGCGTCGTTTTGGTGGCGACATTCGCGCACTCGTCGGTGAAGACCCAGACATTGTCTTTGAACACCCCGGTCGTTCAACATTTGCCGCATCGATGTATGTGGCCAAGAAGGGTGGCACTGTCGCAACTTGTGCAGCAACAAGTGGTTACATGATGGAATTTGACAATCGCTACTTCTGGATGCGCTTGAAAAAACTTGTTGGTTCTCACTTTGCCAACTATCGCGAAGCGTGGGAAGCAAATCGTCTAATTTCTAAAGGCATGATTCACCCAGTGTTGTCACAGGTGTTCGACCTCAATCAGACAGGAGATGCGGCATACCAAGTGCATAAAAACATGCACGAAGGAAAGATTGGTGTGTTATGTATGGCCCCACGCGAGGGTTTGGGCATCAATAATCCAGAGTTTCGTGAAAAAGTTGGCGAAAAAAACCTTCGTCACTTCAGAAGAAGTTAAGGAGACATTATGTTGCTAACCGAAATTGATCACGTGGCAATTGCTGTCAATGATCTTGAAGCAGCGATTGATTATTACAAGCGCGCATTTGGCGCGTCTGTTTCACATCGAGAGATTGTCGAGCAAGATGGCGTTGAAGAGGCTCTGCTTAAAGTTGCCGAAAGTTACGTGCAGTTGTTGACTCCGACTCGTCCAGATTCACCAGTCGCTAAGTCGCTTGAAAAACGAGGTGAGGGCCTGCATCACATTGGCTATCGAGTCGCCGATTGCGCCAAAGCGTTGCAGTCGATGATTGAGGCTGGTGCTACGGCGATTGACAAAGTTCCGCGCAAAGGTTCGCGCGGCACAACTGTTGCATTCATTCACCCCAAAGGAAGTTTCGGCACGCTGATCGAGCTAGTGCAAGAGTAGAAATCATTTTGAGCCGAGCGCTAGTTATTTCGCTTGGCGCTTTCATCGGTTTGATTTTAGGTTTTACTGCTAAGTCTCTAATCAAAAAAATTGATTCTGAATCTCGAGAGTTTTCGAGTCGTATTGAGGTCGCTACTTTTGTTGTTGGCGCGTTAATCAGCGATTTAATTTTCTTACGATTTTCAGAATTCGAACAGCAATTGTGTTTCGCAATTCTCTGCGCTGGTCTTTTGGTGCAGTCTTTGATTGATTTCTTTACTCATCGTCTTGTGCGCCAAATTTCGCACGGCCTGGCAGTTAGCGGCACTTTGCTTCTGGGCGTTTATGCGATCAGGGTTTCGAATTTCGATGCGCTTGTTTCGGCAGGTGTCTGTGCATCTTTTGGCGCTGCAATCTCAATTATTTCGAACAAGATTTCGAGCGGTTCGCTTGGCGCAGGCGATGTTCGCCTAATGGCAGTTCTTGGTTGGCACCTTGGTTTCTTAAGTTATTCGACGGCTATTTGGGCACTATTCGGCGCATGTGTCTTTGCTGGTTTGTTTGGTGTGGCGATGATCGTGTTACGTCGCGGGTCATGGCAGCAAAGAATCGCATTTGGTCCATTTCTCTCGCTCGGCTCACTGGTGGCGATTTTCGCTAACGAAGTGTCATCGTACGCATTCACCTCATAACTTAGAACTATGCAAGTACATCTGATTGATGGCACATATGAGATGTATCGACAGCATTACGGGTCAGCCATTCGCGACCGCGAACCGCCGCCATTTGCAGGCACCATCGGCGTGTTATCAAGCACAATTCAACTGCTCTCAGAAGGTGCAACCCATATTGGTGTAGCCACCGATCACGTCATCGAGAGTTTTCGCAACGATCTGTACGACGGATACAAAACAAGCGAAGGAATGGAGCCTGTGTTACTTGAGCAGATTCCGATTATCGAAAATGCTTTGCGCGCGTTGGGCGTAACTGTTTGGGCAATGGAGAAATATGAAGCTGACGATGCGCTTGCATCAGCCGTTGCCGTAGCGTGCGAAGACCGCCGGGTTCATCAAGTACGAATTCTGACGCCCGACAAAGACTTAGGTCAGTGTGTCAGCGGGCGGCGTGTTGTGCAGGTTGATAGACGTAACAATTTGGTGCTTGACGAGAATGAAATTCGCAAAAAATTTGGTGTTGGTCCAGAGTCGATCGCTGATTACTTGGCACTCGTCGGAGATAGCGCCGATGGATTTCCTGGGTTGTCTGGGTGGGGCGCCAAAAGTGCTTCGAGCGTGTTGGCAAAGTATGTTTCGCTCGACAAAATTCCTGATAATCACGAAAAGTGGAAGTCAGATGGTTTAACAACTTTGCGTGGCGCCGAGAAACTCGCGAGAACATTGCGTGAGAATAGAAAACTCGCTGAACTCTTTCGCACGCTTGCCACGCTCGTTCAAGATGTACCAGTTGGCACGGTTGATAGTTGGAAGTGGCAAGGCGTCAAACCTGAACTTGCGGGTCTACTCAAAGAGATTGGCGCGCTTCACCTACTTGATCGGCTTGACAAACTTCAGCCCCTTGCGTAACAATTCAAAAAGCGCAATCGGTATCGCCCAAAAATTAGTAATCGTCAAACCAACGGCGCGCACGATGTGTCGGGCTCGCAACGACCGCCACGCATACAACAACCCATACAACCCAATCGTGCGCTGACCGCGCAATTTGTCGACCAATCGCAACCCATCCAACTCTTGTGCGCGCTTATACAAGAAATATGCATCATGGGTTCGAGCAAGTCCGAAACTCGGGATATTTGTCAACGAAGTTGATGTGAGTCGTATGTTTGTCAAAAACTTTGGCAAAATTTCAAATTTGCCGAGACTAGCCAGCCCTAACCAAAGCGCGAGATCTTGAGAATATGCAAAATTTTCGTCGTAGCCACCAAGTCTGCGAATCGATTCTGCTCGAAACATTACAGCAGAGTTCATAAACGGACAATTGCTCGCAAGCCTGCGGACAACATCTATATGCGTCGTCGGAGTTTTAACTTCGTTGATTAGTTTTCCTGAAGAATCAATATTTCGATACCAACTGGCAACGAGTACAAGCTCAGATTTTTGGTCTAAACACTTAACTTGCAACTGAAAGCGATCCGTAGTCGACGTGTCATCGGCGTCAAGAATCGCAATGTATTGCCCACGCGCATTATTTAGTGCAATGTTGAGTGCAGGAGTTCTGCCGTGATTTTTGTCGAGTGCGATAATTCGGATGCGTGGATCAGCAAGTTCTTGCACAATTGAAATTGATTCATCAGTTGAACAGTTATCAACTAGGACCAGTTCAAAGTCAGTTAAAGTTTGCGTCAGAACGCTGCGCACGCTCTCTTCAATCGTCGATGCTGCGTTGTAGCAGGTCATTAAGACTGAAACTTTTGGTGCCGCTGATTGTTCGTTTGTCAATTTGTTATCCCGACTTCACAA
>Ga0214923_10001572_pt1 | contig 32243 bp, 24 predicted proteins | sample LL1510_MetaG_FD_177993 | JGI IMG/M metagenome (GOLD analysis project Ga0214923, IMG submission 177993) | Freshwater microbial communities from Lake Lanier, Atlanta, Georgia, United States - LL-1510 | ecosystem: Environmental > Aquatic > Freshwater > Lake | place: USA: Georgia | collected...
CCTCAATCCTGCAACCAGACCTATCGCACGCCGGGGGCATCATGGAGACCCGCATCATCGCGGGCATGGCCGAGGCCTACTACGCAGCCATCGCCCCACACTGCCCACTCGGTCCGATTGCCCTCGCAGCCTGCATCCACCTTGATGCATCCATTCCGAACTTCCTTGCCCAGGAAGGCGGACGTATCACGGGAGAGGGGTACATCAAGACCCCGTACAAGCAGGTGAACGGCTACCTTCCCCTGCCTACGGCACCAGGCCTCGGGATCGAACTCGACGACGAAGCGATTGCCGACAAGATTGGTCACGATTGGCAGAACCCCAAGGCGTACGCCGAAGACGGCAGCGCAATCGACTGGTAACTACCAAAAGTCCACGGACCGCCTCCGGCATTGCACTCCCGGTGCAGGCCGGGGGCGGACACCCGGATCGGGTTGGTGCCCCAGTCAAGTGGGTACCATCCGCGCATGAGCGATGTGCGGATCGAACTGCGGTACTTCGCACGGGTGCGCGAACTCCTCGGGCGCCGTGCGGACACGCGCACCTTCCCGCCCGGCACCACCATCGCGGACATTTGGGCGAGCCTCACTGAGGAATGCCCATCGCTTGTCGGCCTGACCTGGAAACCATCGGTCAACCAGGAGTACGCCACGCCGGAAACCGTCGTTCAGGACGGTGATGAGGTGGTCTTCATCCCGCCGGTCAGCGGGGGCACCGGCAGTTCAGCCCCCGATTTCCCAACCGATCCGTCCCGGATTGATACACGCTTCGTTGGGAGGGACAAGCGATGACCGTTCAACCACCACGGCTCTGCCGCCTCACGCACGACCCCATTGATGCGAACGAACTCATCGCCGCCGTCCAGACCGTCGCGGATGGGGCCGTCTGCGTCTTCCACGGTGTCGTGCGCGAAGATTCCCGGAACCGCAAGGTCCGGTTCCTCGATTACGACGCGTACCCGGAGATGGCCGAACGCAAGATGCATGCCATCCTGGACGAAGTAGCCGTCCGGTGGCCCGGCCAACGCGCCGCCATCGTCCACCGTCTTGGGATCGTGAACGTCGGTGAGGCCAGCATTGTCATCGCAGTCGGATCACCGCATCGTGGTGAATCCTTCGACGCTTGCCGCTACGTGATCGACCGGGTAAAGCAGGAAGTTCCTATCTGGAAGAAGGAAGTCTTCACAGACGGTGAGGAGTGGATCGAAGGATCCTAGGTCCGGCCTAGGTCATCGAACCCGGATCATCGCTTCCACGGAACGCCAGATCCGCCACTCAAGGATCTCTGCCGGGGCAGTGGCGTCAAGCACCACAAACCGGGTCGGATCGGCAACGGCAAGTTCCTTGAACCCCCCGCGGACCCGCTGGTGAAATTCGATGGGTCGACGGTCCATCGTGTTCAGTTCACTCACACCCTTCTCGTGCGCCTGCCGCTTGCGTGCCAGTCCAAGTGACGGTTCAAGGTCCAGGAGGATAGTCAAGTCGGGGAGCAGGCCATCGGTCGCAAGGAGCGAGATTGCCTTGAGTGATGCCAGATCGACACCGTCGCCAAATCCCTGGTAGGCGTACAGCGAATCGACGTATCGGTCACTGATCACGACCGTGCCAGCTTGCAGGGCCGGGCGGATGACCGATGCCACGTGCTGAGCGCGGTCGGCGCTCATGAGCAAAGCCTGCGCGATTGGCGCGAGGGGAATCTGCCCGGTGTCGAGCATCAGGCTGCGGAGAGCCCCGCCCAATGGCGTTCCACCCGGCTCGCGCGTCACCAGGACTGACTGACCATTGCTTTCCAACCTGGCCCGCAACCGTGCAATCTGGGTGGTCTTTCCCGCGCCCTCCGGACCCTCAAAGGTCACGAACCGTCCGCCAGATGCCTCAGCCACCCGTCCTGGTTTGACGCCGACGACATCCATGACCGCCATCCTCGTGCCTCTTCACCCAAGCAAGGCCGCCAGAGATGGCGGCCGACCCACACCAGTGAAAACGCACCGCACCAAACGGTGTTCCGCGGTTACCGGCCACCCGGGCCAACCCGGAACAGCGTGACCCGCCGGTGCGGTTCGCGTCCCGTACTCCGGGACCCAACTCCGTAATCCGACGCGAGTTGGTGCTGCAGCCGGCGGATATAGGCGTTCTGGGGCGGAAGCTCCACCGGACGCGTGGTCAATTTCACCCGGTCCACCGCGTCCTTCGTCTCGGCAAGCACCAGATCCTCAAGGTCCCGCGGCGGGTCAGCCGTCTGCAGGGAATACATCGCCTCCAGAGACTGCTGGATATGCGCCGCCGCATTGCTCTTGATCACGAACACCGGAACACCCTGCCCCTCGGCATCGCGCACCGGACCAGGGTTTGTCCGGTAGTAATTCTTGACCGTGAGAACAACCTCGGCCTCGCGCAGTTCCTTGGTGATGATCACCGGAACGCGCAGGATGGCTATCGCCGTCTCCAGTTTTCCACGGTTCACACCGAACGGAAAGACACGCACCGTCCGGCGCGTCTGAGGCATTGCCAGTCGTCCGCCAATGTCAATACTGCCTTCACCGGCGGTGCCATCGACCTCTTCGGCATCGTCATCGGTGTCGTCATCCGTGGCGATTGCCTCGGTCCGTTCCCGCACCGGCGCCGGATCCGCCGGATCAAATGGACCGGGGACAACCCTCCCGCCAATGCGCACCGACCATCGGTCGTCAGGTGCGTCAGCAAGTCCCGCTGGGCCGGCAACAGGGGCCATCCCCTCGGCCGGCATCGCTCGTCCCACGGGTGCAGCGGCTGGATAGCCCGGTTCCACGCCGTCAACCGGATCACGCCAGCGGTACCGTTCCGGGCTTCCGTAGCGCGATGCACCGCGGTCACGCCACCCACCACCACCACGTTCGCGCCAACCCCCGCGCCCACTGTCCGGACGAGGCGAGGGTCCGCCATAGGCACCGAAGCCCTCAGGTGCGGGGCCACGACGACGGTCATCGCCTGCGCCCCTGGTTGTCACTTCAGCCCGGCGTTCTATCGTGCCGTCCTCGCGTCGTGACCTCGCCTCGATCAGGACCGGTTGCCCACGCAACAGTCCGTCAACCGTCTCGGTCACGTCTCGATGCACGATCAACCGTTGGCGGTCCTGCATTTCAACCAACACGTCGAAGGTTGGCGGTGCCTTGCGTTCCAGGATCGTCTTCTGGGTTCCCCGGCGACGCGCCTCGTCATCGCCTAGCGTGACCGTCTGGATTCCCCCGACCAAGTCCGTCAGGGTCGGGTTGACCAGGAGGTTGTCAAGCGACGTCCCGTGCGCGGTTGCGACAAGTTGGACGCCACGTTCGGCAATCGTCCGGGCGGCCTCGGTCTCAAGTGCCGTGCCAATCTCATCAATCACAATGACTTCGGGCATGTGGTTTTCCACTGCCTCGATCATCACCGCATGCTGTTGTGATGGGGTCGGGACCTGCATCCGGCGCGCCCGTCCGATCCCGGGATGCGGGATATCACCGTCACCGGCAATCTCATTCGATGTATCCACGATGACCACGCGCTTGCGGAGGTCGTCCGCAAGGACACGTGCCGTCTCGCGCAGGATGGTCGTCTTGCCCACACCCGGTCGGCCGAGGATCAGGATGCTCCGCCCACTCTCCACGAGGTCACGGATGACGTCGACCGTACCCATCACTGCCCGCCCGGCGCGGCATGTCAGGCCGACGATATCTCCCCGACGGTTGCGGATCGCTGAAATCCGGTGAAGCGTCCTCGGGATCCCCGCCCGGTTGTCATCACCGAACGCACCGATCCGGGTCACCACCGCCTCAATGTCGCCAGCGGTGACCTCATCATCACTAAGGATGACCTCGCGACCGACAAACCGTGCCTCAGGTAGCCGACCGAGGTCCAGGATCACCTCGAGGAAACTGCCTATCTCAGGATCTTCCAGAAGGCGCTCGCGGATCCGGTCTGGCAGCAAATCCAGCAGTCTGCGCAGGTCGTCGGCGACGACCGATCCTGGAGGCAAAGGAACAGGCCCATCGGCAACCGCCCCGGTCTCGTCGGATACGTCGGATGAGTGATCGATTGGTTCGTTCGTCACGGTGACCTCAAACAGGGCAAGTATGCGTGAGAACCGGTCCGCGACTGCACGTTACCCCGCATTTCCGGGGTGACGGCGTTCATCACGAAACGACCCTTTCCATCACTGACACGAGTTGCCGACGCAAGGCCGGAGCGGTCAGTGCAAGCTGCTTCATCATGAGCACGTGTGTTTCTGATAAGCGGAACCCGACACTCTCAAGCGCCCGACATTCCAGCCACTGGTGTTCACGAACCCGGGCGATGACTGGCGCAACACGCGACCGGCGGACATGGTCCAGTGCGAGCCCCAGCATCGTCTCGGCCATGCCGTTCATGCCAGGCGTATCGCCCATTGGATTGATCATCAGCGACAAGTGGTGCGGGCCTCGGCGCGTCAAGCCAAGTTGCATCCATGCGACCGTCTGGCCATCGGAGACGATCACCCAACGCCGTCCTACAAGCCCCGGGGAAAGTCTGGTGTCCAAAATCGACCAGCCCCCGAGAGCCCGTCGGGGCAAGTCCCACGCCTGCGGTCGCCTCGCCTCGGCGAGTTGCACGACTGGCGGAGTGGTTGCCCGGTACAACTGGTGAACCCCGAAGGCATCAGCCCGTTCCTGCCGACGCAACCCGGCCAAATCAGTGGGAGGTGAAGACCGAGGCGCCGCACCACTCTGGTCCTGGGCTTCGGACGCCGGCGACACCAGAGAGGCCGGGACGATGTAGGTGTGTTCGCGGGTCACTGGTGCGAAGTTCAACTGGCCGAAAACCGCCGCCGCATCGTTGTCATCACGCACGGAGGCGAAAATCCGTTCCGCATGCCTTTCGATCGCCGCATCGCAAAGGCGTCCAAGCAACTGCAGGGCACGTCGGTCAGGGTAGCCGGATGTGGGCGCGCCGGGCGTGTCACCGTCGCCAGCCTCGGCACCAAGCGCCAGATAGACAATCTCCCAGTGCCGTGGTTCGCCTCGTGGCTGGGCTTGCCCGAGTCCGATCACCCGCCCGGACTGCTCCACCACCAGGCTTCGGGTGCGCGGAACACCCGGGACCGGTGCCCCCCAGACCGACTGGACAATGCCGAACGATGGAGACCACCTCGGCGCCCACAGGAGCGCCTCACGCACATCGACCGGACCGGCAACCGATGACCGTCGGCGCCGTGTTCGGCGGATGAGACGGGTGATTCCTGCCATATGCCACCAGCGAACCGGAACGACCGACCAGTCAGGTTGCATCCGTTCTCCAAAACGATCCAGCGACCCGCCATTTCAAGTTCACGCCCCGTTGGGCACCAGAATGGTCTGTCGTCGCGAACCCGATGGTGATTGACACCTGCACCATGCAGGTCTATCTTGCCCTATCGAAGGGGGTTCACGCGCCCCGGAATATCGGTGGGCACCCCGTCGTCAACCATGGCCCGCCGGGGGTATCGTGACACCACACGGCACCTACGTCGCCAACACTACCCGAGGGAGATCATTGGATCATGAGCCAATCTGCGACCGGCGCATTCGACGCCCTCTTTCACGAAACCCGGAAGTTTCCGCCATCGACCGAGTTGACTGCCCACGGCAACGTCTCGGATCCGGCGATCTACGAGCAGGCGCGCCATGATCCGGAAGCGTTCTGGGACGCCCGCGCACGTGAACAGATCGACTGGTTTCACCCTTGGAACCAAATTCTGGACTGGAAGCCACCATTCGCCAAGTGGTTCATCGGCGGCACCCTGAATGCGTCCTACAACTGCGTCGACCGTCACGCACACGGGGAACGCGCGAACAAACCCGCCATCATCTTCGAAGGCGAACCCGGAGACCAGCGCGTCATCACCTATGCCCAGTTACTCGAGGAAGTCACCCTCGCCGCCGCCATGCTTCGGCATCTTGGGGTCCAGAAGGGCGACAAGGTCGCGATCTACCTGCCGATGATCCCCGAGGCAGTCATCTCGATGCTCGCCTGCGCCCGTCTCGGCGCACCCCACACCGTCGTCTTTGGCGGCTTCTCCCCGGACTCACTCGCCGACCGGATCAACGACTGCGGGGCGAATTTCGTGATCACCGCCGATGGCGGATGGCGCCGCGGCAAGGTTGTTCACCTCAAGGACAATGCCGACGAGGCCATGGCCAAGACCGACCATGTCAAGCGATGCGTTGTTGTCCGACGCGTCGGTGACGCCGCCTCCATCCACATGGATCCCAACCGAGACATCTGGTGGCATGACGCCGAAGCCGAGACCCGTGCCTCGGGCGCGACCGACTGCCCACCTGAACAGCTCGATTCCGAACACCCGCTGTTCATCCTCTACACCTCCGGATCAACCGGCAAGCCGAAGGGCATCCTTCACACCACCGGCGGCTACATGGTCCAGACCAGCCTGACGCACAAGTGGGTCTTTGACCTCAAGGAAAATGACATCTTCTGGTGCACCGCCGACGTCGGATGGGTCACCGGCCACAGTTACATCGTCTACGGCCCGCTTGCGAATGGAGCCACGTGCGTCCTGTTCGAAGGAACACCCGACTACCCGGACAAGGACCGGTTCTGGTCGATGATTGCCAAGCACAAGGTCACGATCTTCTACACCGCTCCCACCGCAATCCGGTCATTCATGCGATGGGGCGACGAATTCCCGGCACGTCACGACATGTCGTCCCTGAGATTGATCGGTACCGTCGGCGAACCGATCAATCCCGAAGCGTGGATCTGGTACCACCAGACCATCGGTGGTAGCCGGTGCCCGATTGTTGACACGTGGTGGCAAACCGAGACGGGCGGGATCATGATCTCGCCAATCGCATCGCTCACCACCACGAAGCCCGGGTCGGCGACCTTTCCGTTCCCCGGCATCGATGCCGATATCGTGGACGAACAAGGAAACAGCGTGCCACTGGGTGGGGGTGGCTACCTGATCGTTCGCAAGCCATGGCCATCGATGCTGCGCACCATCTGGGGTGACGACGAACGCTACAAGCAGACCTACTGGAACCGGTTCGAGAACATCTACTTCGCCGGCGACGGATGCAAGCGCGACGATGAGGGCTACTACTGGCTTCTCGGACGCGTTGACGACGTCCTCAATGTCTCGGCCCACCGGATCGGAACCGCCGAACTTGAGAGCGCGCTTGTGAGCCATCCGAAGGTCGCCGAGGCAGCCGTGATCGGCATCCCTGACGAAATCACCGGACAAGCCATCGCCGCGTTCGTCACTGTCCGTTCAGGGTTCGTTGCCGACGATGCTCTGGCCCAGGAACTTCGTGCCCATGTCGCAAAGGCAATCGGACCGATTGCCCGGCCGAAGGTGCTCAGGTTCACCGCGGAACTCCCGAAGACCCGAAGCGGCAAGATCATGAGGCGGCTCCTGCGTGATGTCGCCGAAGGGCGCGTCACTGGGGACACCACGACGTTAACCGACCCGAATGTCCTTGCCGAAATCAGGTCGCAGTATGAGGCGACCGAGGGCTAGTGCGGGCAATGGCCGACAAGCCACAACTGATCTGAGTACAACACGGTGTGCCCCGGGCTGATACCCATCGGTCCGAGGCCCCCGCGCCTGTCCCTATAATCGTTCCCATACACATGAGGGTTGAACGGACACGATGATGCGCGACGACTTCTCCCGGGTCCCGAAGACCGGGGAAGGGAAGCCGGGAGTATCCGTCCACACGTCGGCGCTTTCACGCGCTTGGCGTCGTGCGGCCGTGGCATTCAGTGCGACTGCCCTCGTTGGATCGGTCGCAATCGCGTCCATCGTGACACCCTCATCGGCCAGCGCGCAGGCCAATCCGCCGAGCGCCGCTGGTGCGCCAACCCCGATCAAGCCAGCCAAACTGACAAACAGCAAGGCAACCCTGGCCCCGGGTGAGCGAATGCTACTCACCTGGATTGGGGTCAACCGTCCCTCTGGATCTGATCGGGCCGCCCTCTTCCCCGTCGGTGCACCCTACGACGAGTTCATTACATGGGTGTTCATGTCCACCTGCGTCCAACAGAAGGCACTCCCTGGCATCGGATGGGCGACGGGTTCTTGCATGGTCTCGGTACCGGAAAGAATCCTGCCCGGTGCGTACCAGTGGCGGATGCTCCGAACATTCGGAATGCAGCAAATCGGCGAGATTGACAGGTGGCCAGTCTTCACCGTCACCAAACCGGTCCAGAAGAACGGAAAGCCGTACCAGCCAGCCATCTCGACGAAGTCTGACTCCGCGATTGGAGGCAGTCTGGTTTCGGTGGAGTGGAAAGAGGTTGCGGACCCGACTGAAGGGGACTGGATTGGCCTCTTCCTCACTGGCGAATCAAGCAACCGCTTCCCTCAGGTCGCTGAACGGACAAGTTGTGACGACGAGACTGTCCTAGCTGTCGAAGCTGGCCGTTGCGACATTGGCATTCCCTTTGACATTGTTCCCGGAAGTTACGAGTTCCGCCTGATGACCGTTATAGACGGCTTCTACCGTGTTCTCGCGGTCAGTTCCCCAATCGAGATCGGCGCGCCTCCCGCGGACGCGACGCCTCCAGCGCCACGCATGCCATTGCGCGCTACTCCAACCCCGACCCCGGCACCTGCACAATCCTGATCCTCGCTCCGGGCATGAGACAATCTAGAGGCCTCATCAATCGGCGTGCCGCCTGACGGTACCTGCTTGTATAATCACCGGTACGGACTGGATGCGCCAAGGTAGGCAGTCCAGATATTTCATACGGGCCGGGGCACGGCCGATGACGTCCACCGCCCCCTTTTCAGGGGTATGCGTGGGCGTTTTCTGTTTTTCCGGGGATATTCTCACCACTACTGCGGAGCGTGCAGCGACCACACATCCAACTGGGTGGGGTCAAGACCGAGGGCGAAGTGGCCCCATGGTCCGCGGGCTTTCCTGCCCTCCATGCCGCGGTTTAGCCCCCAAAGTAGCAGGCCAAGCGTCCATCTCATCATGACCCCAATCCAATAAGGACGGAGAACGCACGATGCAAGGACAGCCCGCGCGTCATGCACGACGAGAAGCGCAGCGCGATAGCCATGCGCAGGTGAATTCTGGACGACCTGCAGGGCTACCGACCAGAGGCGACGGGCAGAGCTTTCTCCCACCGAACCATCTGGTGCCGGGACCAATTGGCATGTACGACCCTGCCAATGAGCACGATGCGTGCGGCGTCGGGTTCGTGGCCCAGATTGACGGCACGCCAAGCCACCGCGTCCTCGAACTCGGGATCCGCGCCGTGTGCAACGTCATGCACCGAGGCGCCCTCGATGCCGATGCCAAGACTGGTGACGGCGCCGGCGTCCTCACTCAGGTTCCACGCGCCCTTCTGATGCGCGAACTCGCCGCCAAGGGGATCACGGGTGTCGCTTCGGAAGACTTGGCCGTCGCGATGATCTTCTTCCCGAATGAACCGCGTGGCCTCGTTGAGACGTGCAGGGCCATCATTGAGAAGGTATGCGACCGACACGGCTTGAGACGCCTCGCCTGGCGGATCGTGCCAATCAATCGAGAAGTCCTCGGCGCCAAGGCACTCGCCACGGTCCCGGACGTTGAGCAACTCATCCTCGGTCGCCCGCTGGGTCAGGACGACAACGACTTCGAACGCACCCTGTTCCTGGCCCGCAAGGAAATCGAGCGTCGGGTCAACAGCGAGAGCATCGGCAGTTTCTACATCCCGTCGATGTCCCGGAATACGGTTGTGTACAAGGGCCTCCTCGCGGCAACCCAGCTGCCAGCCTTCTATCAAGACCTGACCGACCCGGACTACACGACCGCAATCTGCGTTTTCCACCAGCGCTACAGCACGAATACGTTCCCGAACTGGTTCCTGGCGCAACCGTTCCGCATGCTTGCACATAACGGCGAGATCAACACCCTCCAGGGCAACCGCAACTGGATGGCCGCCCGCGAACCAGAACTGGCATCGCCGCAGTGGCGCGATTCCATCGAATGGCTGAAGCCCATCTGCTGGGCCGGAGGGTCAGACTCCACCAGCCTCGACGACGCCCTCGAACTGCTCAACCACAGCGGGCGTGACGCCCTCCACAGCATGATGATGCTCGTGCCCGAGGCATGGGAACACATGCCGGACATGGATGAAGCAAGGCGTGCCTTCTACCAGTACCACGCCTGCCTGATCGAACCGTGGGACGGGCCGGCGGCACTGGCGTTCAGTGATGGCACTGTCGCGGCCGCCACGCTTGATCGCAACGGCCTCCGCCCCTCCCGCTACAAGATCACCCGGGATGGACTGGTAATCCTGGGAAGCGAGGCGGGAATCGTTGAGGTTGACGACGCTGATTGCATTGAGAAGGGACGCCTCGGCCCCGGACAGATGGTGGCGGTGGATACCTCGACTGGGAAGGTCTACCACAACGACGAAATCAAGGAACGGTACGCCAATCGCCAACCCTACGGCGAATGGCTTGCCCGCAACTTCGTGCATCTCGAAACCCGGGTGGATCACGACACGCCAGAGGTCGATGGGTCATTGCCGGCCGCACCACCGCGCGAGGACTTGCCCGCGTTGTGGCGTGCCTTTGGCTACACGTTCGAAGACATCAAGTACGTCGTCGAGCCGATGGGCCATGACGGCGAGGACAACAAGTGGTCGATGGGCGACGATACGCCCCTGGCCGTACTGTCTCACAAGCCACGACCACTCTATGTGTACTTCCGTCAACGGTTCGCGCAGGTCACCAACCCGCCCATCGATCCCTTGCGCGAGGGCGTCGTCATGTCACTGGACACCTTCCTCGGACGTCGTCACAACCTCCTCGATGAGACCGAAGGGCATGCTTCCCTGCTTGCCGTGTCGACCCCGGTGCTCCTTGACGACGAGTTTGTCGCCCTCACACGGCCCGAGTTCGGTGCGACCGTCATCGACACCCTCTTTGACCCGTACGGTGGTGAAGAAGCCCTCGACCGCGCGATTGATGACGTCTGTGCCGCCGCAACGCGGGCGGTAGATGCCGGTTCCACATTGATCGTGCTAAGTGACCGGCGGACCGCACCAGGGCACGCACCAATCCCGGCACTCCTTGCGACAGCAGCCGTCCATCACCATCTCATCCGCGAAGACAAGCGGATGCGCGCCGACATCATCGTCCAGACCGGCGAAGCCTGGGACATCCACCATCTCGCCTGCCTGGTTGGCTACGGCGCTGGCGCAATCCACCCCTACCTCGCACTGGCAACCACACGGGCCCTCGAGGGCGAACGCGGCTACGAGAAACTCTCGGCTGCCGAACTTGAGGGAAACTACCGGAAGGCCGCGAACAAAGGCCTGCTCCGGATCATGTCCAAGATGGGCATCACCTCGATCGCCAGCTACCGTGGCGCGCAGATCTTCGAGGCAGTGGGCATCGCACAGACACTTATTGATCGGTGCTTCACCGGGACCCCGTCCCGTATCGGGGGCATCGGCCTCGCCGAGATTGCCATCGATGTCGCCAATCGCCACGAAGAAGGCTTCGGGGCACCGGCCATCGGTCGCCTCCCCAATCTCGGTTTCGTCAACTACCGCAAGGATGGCGAGGTCCACGGCTACAACCGCCAGGCCGTCATCGCCATGCAGGAAGCTTCCAAAACCGGCAACTACGACGACTACCGCAAGTTCGAAGGTCTCGTGAACGGCGGCGCGCCACGTGCGCTGCGAGACATCATGGAGTGGTCGCCGGTTGGACCACCCGTACCGATCGACGAAGTCGAACCGATCGCGGCGATCATCAGCCGCTTCAACACCACCGCGATGTCACTGGGGGCCCTTTCACCCGAGGCACACCAGACCCTTGCTATCGCCATGAACCGGATCGGTGCGAAGTCAAACACCGGCGAAGGTGGTGAGGACCCTGACTGGTGGAAGCCATTCCCGGACGGCCCGTACAAGGGCGAGCGCGCAAACTCCAAGATCAAGCAGGTGGCGAGTGGACGCTTCGGCGTGACACCCGAATATCTCCAGCAGGCAGAAGAACTCGAGATCAAGATGGCACAGGGGGCAAAGCCCGGTGAGGGCGGACAGATCCCTGCCACCAAGGTCACCCCCCTCATTGCCCGCCTGCGCCACGCCATCCCCGGGATCACCTTGGTCAGTCCTCCACCGCACCACGACATCTACTCCATCGAGGACCTTGCCCAACTGATCTACGACCTCAAGGCGGCCAATCCACGTGCCAAGGTCGGAGTAAAGCTCGTCGCGGAGACGGGTGTAGGCACGATTGCCGCGGGGGTTGCCAAGGCATACGCCGACTACATCCTGATCGCCGGCCACGACGGGGGCACCGGAGCAAGTCCGCTATCGAGCATCAAGCACGCCGGATGCCCGTGGGAAATGGGCCTGGCCGAAACGCAGCAGGTTCTCGTTCTCAACGGTCTGCGAGGACGCGTGCGGCTCCGTACCGATGGGGGCATGAAGACCGGTCGAGACATCATCATGGCTGCCCTGCTTGGTGCCGAGGAATATGGGTTCGGTACCGGTGCGGTCATCGCCATCGGTTGCGACATGGCCCGCCAATGCCACCTCAACACCTGCCCGACGGGCATTGCCACCCAGCGCGCTGACCTTCGCGCCAAGTTCACTGGCGTGCCGGAAATGGTCATTCACTTCCTCAGCCACATCGCGCAGGACGTGCGGGAAATCCTGGCGTCGATGGGCGCGCGATCACTCGACGAGATCATCGGCCGCAGCACCCTCTTGCAGCAGTCGTGGCTCGCCGATCATCCGCGCGCGAACCTCCTGGACCTAACCGCCCTGACAACCGATGTCGATCCGAACCGGCGGTACGCACACCGATGCGAGCAACCGCGCAACGATCGTCCGGGGGACGTCATGCTTGACGATGAACTCCGGGACGCCGCGGAACCGGCGCTTGCCGGTCTGCATCCCGTCACGCTTGACGTCAAGGTCCGCACAAGCCACCGTACCGTCGGCGCGCGACTTTCAGGCGAGATTGCCCGGCGCCATGGTGACGCCGGACTGCCTGACGGGATGCTCACCATCCGAGCCACGGGTAGCGCCGGACAGTCCTTCGGCGCATTCCTCACGCCCGGTGTCACGCTTACGCTTGAAGGCGAATCGAACGACTACGTGGGCAAGGGCATGCACGGTGGTCGCATCGTCGTCACACCACCCGCCAATGCGGCTTTCGCGGGTCACCGCAACTCCTTGATCGGGAACACCGTCCTGTACGGCGCCACCGGTGGCCAACTCTTTGTCAGCGGCCGTGCCGGCGAACGGTTCGCCGTCCGCAATTCCGGTGCGCATGCAGTTGTCGAAGGCGCGGGAGACCACTGCTGCGAATACATGACCGGTGGTGTCGTCGTGGTCCTTGGAGAGACCGGCCGCAACTTCGCTGCCGGCATGTCAGCCGGACTCGCCTACGTCCTCGACGAGACCAGCCAGTTCCCATCCAAGGTCAACCGGGACATGGTTGGTGTCGAACGCCTTGAAAAGGGCTCCGAAGCCGAAGCGTCAGTCCGCAAGCTCATCGCTCTTCACGCCGAGGCAACCGGGAGCGCACGTGCCTCGAACATCATTGCCCAATGGGATCACTTCGGTCCCTTGTTCTGGGCAGTTGTTCCCCATACCCCACAGATCGATACAACCCTGCTTCCCTCGCACGTCGCCGCACGCGCTGCCGCCGCTGCACGCTAGCGGCGTCCACTTCCAGATCGTCGCCAACGGACCGGTGCCTGCAAATGGCACCGGTCCTGTCGTTTCACCCGGATCTTTCGGAAGAAAATGACACGAACGGCCACGACTGGAGTACGATCACAGGGATGATCGACGCGCCATCAACGACCCTCACCCATCTCACCGAGAGTGGTGATGCCTTCATGGTCGATGTCGGGCCAAAGTCAGAGACCCTTCGCGAGGCAACCGCCCGGGCGACGATTGTCATGCAGGCAAGCACCGCTGCCCTGATCCAGGATGGGGGACTGCCCAAGGGCGACGTCCTTGCCGTCTCACGGATCGCGGGACTGATGGGCGCCAAGCGCACGCCGGATCTCATTCCACTCTGCCATCCAATCATGATCACCGGGGCCGATGTCTTGTTCGAGTGGGACCTCCCCGAAACGACCGCGAAAGATCACGCAACCGGCAATCACACGACCACGGCACGGTTACACATCCATGCAACGGTACGCACTGTGGGAAAGACAGGTGTCGAGATGGAGGCCTTGACGGCCGCAACCGTTTCCGCCCTGACGATCTACGATATGTGCAAGGCCGTCGATCGTGGCATGACGATCGATAAGGTCTTCCTGCTAAGGAAGTCCGGAGGACGCAGTGGAACGTATGACGCGTCGCACGACCTCAACGGCGAACCCACCAGAGACTGACACCGCATTCAGCGCCATCCAACTGGACGGTCCAGTGGCAGTCGCAGAACCCAGCGTGCCTGTAAACGCTATCGTCGCGGTTCCCCGGACCCGGCCCGACCGGATTGCCAAGGCCATTTCACTGATCTTCCTCCCCCCGGTTGTCGCGATCGTCACCCTGGCAATCCTTAGCCTGCACTTCTCGGACACTACCCAGGAAGCAGTCTGGGCGGCGGTCATCGCATCAATCTTCGTATCGATCATGCCAGTCACGTACATTGCCTACCTCCTGAGGCACTCGCACCTGTCCGGTGGATACGAGTTGACGTACCAGCAGGAGCGATTGCGTCCATACCTGTTCTCGGCAGCGAGCAGTGGGCTAGGAAATGCCGCCCTGTGGTGGATCGGGGCGCCTGCACCTGTGGTAGCCCTCACGTCGTGTTACGGGATCTCCGCAATCCTTCTCGCGGTCATCAACCGCTACTGGAAGATATCGGCGCACGCCGCCGGAGCCGCCATGGGCGTCGGTGCCATGGTGGTCGCGTTCGGGACTCCCGCACTACCCTTCGCGGTGATCCTCCCGGCTGTGTGTTGGGCGAGAGTCCGCATCCACATGCACAGCACACCTCAAGTCTGCGCCGGTGCCCTGTTCGGCACACTGAGCAGCTTTGCACCGTTCGCCGTCTTCGGAATCAGGTAGCCCACCTCCCGGTTCACGCCCCAGAGCCGGCCGGAAACCTTGCGTCCAAATGGAGATGGCGCGTGTCTGAGCGTTTGCCGTTCTTTCGATATATATGGCAAACTTGGAGACAATGGTAGATTCGTCTGACGAACGCACGAACGGCCCGGAACAGGGCGACAATCCGGGCACGCAAGAGAACCAATCCGACGCCGAAGGTGCCGAGGAAACCCTTGGCGATGACGGTTCAGACGCGCTGATCCTCCCCGTACTGACGGCACCCGCCGCCCCCATCAATCTCGGCGCGAACAACGGCGGCGGTACGTACGCGGGTGACGTCCAGCAGGTCCAGATTGAAGTTCAGATGCGCACCGCGTACCTGGACTACGCGGTCAGCGTCATCGTCGGACGCGCCTTTCCGGATGCCCGTGACGGCCTCAAGCCGGTCCACCGTCGTGTTCTCTACACGATGCTTGAAGAAAACATCCGGGCGAACGGGCCGTACAAGAAGAGTGCCCGGACCGTTGGCAACGTCATCGCCAAGTATCACCCTCATGGCGAGTCGTCGATCTACGACGCCCTCGTCCGCATGGCGCAGCCATTCAGCCTGCGGTACCCACTCGTTGACGGCCAGGGCAATTTTGGCTCAGTCGATAACGACCCGGCCGCCGCGATGCGCTACACCGAAGCACGCCTGACCGCGGTTGCTGAGGAACTCCTTGCCGATATCGACAAGGACACCATCGACTTCAACGACAACTTCGATGCCACCGAGAAGGAACCTTCAATCCTTCCGGGCAAGCTACCCAACCTGCTCCTCAACGGTGCCGAAGGCATCGCCGTCGGCATGGCGACCAAGATCCCGACCCACAACCTGCGCGAACTCGTCGCCGGTATCACCCACCTCATTGACCATCCCAATGCCGGTGTCGACGAACTCATGCAGTTCGTGACCGGCCCGGACTTCCCGACCGCGGGCTACATCATCGGCCGAAGTGGCATCCGCGAGGCATACGCCACCGGGCGTGGGCGGATCAACATCCGCGCCAAGGTCGAAGTCGAGGAATCGGATCGCGGGCATCTTCGGCTTATCGTCTCGGAACTTCCGTACCAGGTGAACAAGGCAACCCTGCAAGAGAAGATTGTCGAACTGGTCAAGGACAAGAAACTCGACGGCATCGCCGACCTCCGAGATGAGTCGGACCGGCAAGGCATGCGTCTCGTCATCGAACTCAAGCGTGATGCACGTCCGGATTCGGTCCGCAACAACCTGTTCAAGCACACCACCCTGCAGACCGCCTTCAACGTCAACATGGTCGCGGTCATCGGACAGCAACCAAAGTTGCTGACGCTGGTCACCGCGTTGCAGTGCTACATCGACTACCGCATCGAAGTCATTGGGAGACGCACCCGCTTCGACCTCCGGAAGGCACGCGATCGCGCACACATCCTTGAAGGCCTGACCCGGGCCCTTGATCGCCTAGACGAAGTGATCGCGACAATCCGCGCCGCCTCAAGTACCGAGGAAGCGCGCACGAACCTGATCACCATCTTCGGCCTCTCCGAAGTGCAGGCCAACGCCATCCTGGACATGCAGCTGCGTCGCCTCGTTCTGCTCGAACGGCAGCGATTGCTTGACGAACTCGCGGTCCTCCGTGCGACCATCACCGATCTCGAGGACATCATCGACACACCCACCCGCGTCCGACAGATCATCAAGGACGAACTTGCCGAACTCGGAACCAAGTACGGCGACGCACGCCGGACGGTCATCATGCCCGATGAGGACGGCTACCTGTCCGAAGCCGATCTTCAACCCCGCCAATCCGTCCTCGTCTGCCTGACGGAACGGGGCTACGCCAAACGAATGGTTCCGGACACGTATGTGCAGCAGTCGCGTGGGGGTCGTGGACGACGAGGCATCGCCACCAAGGACGATGATGGTGTCCGCGTTCTCACACTCGCAAACACGCACGATTGGTTGCTCGTATTCACCAACCGCGGTCGCGTCCTTCGCACCCGGGTCTGGGCACTTCCGGAGGTTCTTCCAAACGCCCGCGGTACGTCTATTACGAACCTGGTTGCAATCGACGCCGATGAGCGTGTCACGTCGGTCATCACCATGCCCGACTCGGATAGCACAGGCTTCCTGGTCTTTGCGACCCGTCGTGGTGAGATCAAGCGCAATGCCTATTCGCAATACGCCAACCTCCGACAGAATGGTCTGAAGACCATGGACATCGACGAGGGCGACGAACTCGGATGGGTCGTGCGCACGTCCGGTGAGGATCGTCTCGCCCTTGTCACCGCCAGTGGACAGGCGATCACCTTTATGGAAACCGACCTGCGACAGAGTGGCCGCACGAGTGGCGGCGTCCGGGGCGTCCGCATGCGCGACGATGACAAGTGCATCGGGTTCGTCGTGTGCCCGCCCGAAGGGTCCCTCGTTGTGGTCAGTTCCAATGGCATCGGCAAGCAGACGCCATGGGCAAACTTCCGTGTTCAACGACGGGGCGGTCATGGCCTCCGCGCGAGTGTCACAAACGCGCGCACCGGCCCCCTTGTCTCGGCCGTCTCGATTACCCCGGAAGCGACTGACCTCATGGCTATCACGGCCTCCGGGATCATCATCCGGACCCGCATTGCCGACATCCGGCGTACCGGCAGGAACTCGTCTGGCGTCCGCATCATCCGACCAGACGACGGCGATACCGTCGTTGCTGCGTCGGCATTCGGTCAGGGCGATCTGGACTTTGTCGACTTCGCAACACCGGTCGTTCCGGACCCTGAAGACAGTTCCGTCCGCATCCTTGCGCCGGACGAAATCGAGGACGACGAACCAACCGAGGGCGCGACAGTCGACGACGAGCCCGAAACGACCCCTGACGCCTGATCACTCGCCGGGGCGGGTTACTGCGTACCTTGCCCCGGCGCACTCACCCTCTGGTCCGGCCATCCGCCACCTCACAGGTCACTGGCGGGTCTGGGTCTGGGTCTAGCCTGCTTTCAGACGGACAAGCAACACGGCAACGTCTGCCGGCGTGACCCCGGCAATCCGCGATGCCTGCCCCACCGTCATCGGCCGGTACTGGGTCAACCGTTCCTGCGCTTCACGGCGGAGACCTTGCATCACCGCAAAGTCAACCGTGAGCGGAATTGCGACGCCATCCATCCCTGCCACCCGCGCAACCTCATCGTGCTGGCGCTTCACATACCCCGCGTACTTGGTCTCCACCTCCACGTGCGCAGCCACATCGTCGGGCAGCCCCAGGCCAAACGCCTCGTCGCCGAGCGCCTCGACGAACCCGATACCAACATCCGGGCGACACAGGTATTCCTGAGCGGTACACGCACGCAGAACCGGAGGGAAGCCAAGGGCTACCAAGGCCTCGTTGTGGGCGTGCACAACCCGCGACTTCGCGAGCGACGCCAATGCGGAAGCGATGCGGTCACGCTTTGCCTCGACCGCCGCGCCCCGTGACGGGTTCACCAAACCTAGCGCAACCCCTTCAGGCGTCAAGCGAAGATCCGCGTTGTCATGCCTCAACAGCAGACGGTACTCCGCCCGTGACGTATGCAACCTGTAGGGTTCGTCATAGTCCTGTGTCGTCAGGTCGTCAATCATCACCCCGAGATAGGCCTGCGAACGGTTCACGAGCCACGGGGTCCACGCAGCATGGCACGTCCACGGACCATGGGTGCGCAGGGCGCGCCCCCTCAAAGTGGCGTTGATACCGGCAAGCAATCCTTGGGCCGCGGCCTCCTCGTACCCGGAAGTGCCATTGATCTGCCCTGCCAGAAAGAGCCCCGCACCTGCCCGGCTCTCAAGCGACGGCAACGTCTGCCACGCAGGCACGTAGTCGTATTCGACCGCATATCCGGGCCGGAGGATCGTCGCCCGGGACAAGGCAGGGATGGTCGCAAGCATTGAAGCCTGCACCTCTTCCGGCAGGCTAGTGTTCGCTCCCTGGACATAGATCCATTCGGTGTCAAATCCTTCCGGTTCCAGGAAGAACTGGTGCCGTTCCTTCTCCGCGAACCGGACCACCTTCGCCTCGAACGAGGGACAGTATCGCGGACCAATCGCCGTGATCGCGCCGTTGTACATGGGCGCACGATGCAGGTTGTCCCGGACAACCTGGTGGGTCGCGTCGTTCGTGTGGACGAGGTAGCACGGCATCTGCGTGCGCCACCCGCCAGTGACCACACCCGGGTACGCCGGATGCGGGATTCCTTGCACGACCTCCGAACCCGCAACCGCTTCATGGGCGAACCCGAGGGGCACGTCACTCCCCGGTTGGATTGTGGACTTGGAAAAGTCGATGGTCCGTGCATCAACCCGCGGTGGTGTCCCGGTCTTGTGACGAGATAGCGTCAGTCCAAGCGACGCGAGGTGCGAGGAGAGACCAAGAGACGGCCCCTCTCCAAAGCGCCCGCCAGCTTCAACGGTATCGCCGCAGACCAGACGCCCGTCAAGAAATGTCCCGGTCGTGAGGATGACCGCACGTGCCGCATACCGCTCTCCGGCAGCCGTGACAACGCCAACGACCACCCGGCCAGGCAGCCCCGCGGTACCCCGCGAGGCGGCTTCGACCGTCACCAGTCCGGTCACCATCCCTTGTCGGATGGTAATCCCGGGGTGCGTCAGGAGAACATCTCCGATCACCGACGCATAGAGATGCTTGTCGCACTGGGCGCGCAAGGCACGGACCGCCGGTCCCTTCCCGGTATTCAGCATCCGGATTTGCAACGCGGTAAGGTCGGCCGCCCGGCCCATCACGCCGCCAAGGGCATCAATCTCCCGGACAAGATGCCCCTTCGCCGGTCCTCCGATGGACGGGTTGCATGGCATCGACGCAATTGCGGTCGGGGTGGCGGTGACCACGAGCACTCGCGCGCCCATTCGCGCCGCCGCCAGCGAGGCTTCCGCACCTGCGTGGCCTGCGCCCACTACCACCACGTCCCACACACCGTCAGCGGACGTCGTCCACCAGTCCGGCGACTCAAGCGGGAGGATGGTCAGTTCGTTCGCATTCATGCCCTAGCGGTCCCCGCGGGCGTCATCTAGCCCGGCAGGAAGAGTGTACGAGGGCCAATCCGGGGGCCTTGGCAGACACGAAATGGTGTCAGCATGCTAGCCTCTCCGGACGGTCATGCCGCCAAAGACGGACACCGGGTCTGAGAGACGCGTCGATGTTGCTTGAAGCCTACGTCCTCCCCGACGTGGATGGCGCCATTGGCGTCGTGTTCCTGCAACCACGCCCGGAATCCCGCCAGGCAATTGCCGAGCGGCGTGATGTGCGAGGCACAGCGGGTCTTTCGCTTGACGTGTACACACCGGCACCGACCGCACCAGCGGACCTCGCCCTTGCAGGTGCCGCCCTGACAACCGCAACCGGGAACGCCATCGGATCTTCACCGCGGTGGCGCGTGCGTCGGTTTCTCTGGTGGCTTCTTGGAACACTGGCAACCCTTGCCCTGGCATGGCGTGCCCTCGACTCCGGTCCGGGTTTCGCCTGGATAGCCGTTCTCACCGGGTTCCTTTCGCTCCCGCCATTTTGGATCAACGACCGCAATCCCCTCCAATGGTGGCACGGCATCTTCCGGGCAATGCGCGGACTGGGGCGATCAACGGGGGCAAGTGCAAGTCTTGCGCGGGCACTGCCAACCCTAGAGATCACCGCTGGTACGCAAGCCGAGACCAAGGACCAACTGCTGTCATTGTGGGCAATCTCCCGCCGCCTTGATGGTTCGCCAAGTACCCGTTTCGCGGCGATGGAATCCCACTGTCGCGATCGAGGGTGGCGCCACGTCGCCGCCTACTACCAATCACGCGCACGGAGCGAGAAGCTTGCGGGCCAAGGCCAGAGGCGAATGTCTAACCCTTGGATCACGTTCGAGGGGCACGCGACGTGAGCCTGACCCCGCCTGCCCGCGTCACCCTGTCCGGTCCGATCATTACCGTCTACCTGTGCCCAGTTGCCTCAGGTGGACATCACGAAACGTCAGACCGCCACGCCCTCGTGTTACCGCACGAGTCACAGGTTGCAATTGCCGCCCTCGGCAACGCTTTGGTCACACATCCCGCCCAACCGACAATCGCAATCCTTGCCTCGGAAGCCATCCTCGCAGACCGGGATGCCGTCGCCAATGCTGCCCGGGATCTGGTGCGCCGTGCGATCGTCAGCACCGGATTGCGCCACCAATCGACACCACTCGCTGACGCGCGGACGTTCGTCTCCCGAGGACTTCTGGTCTCTGGTCTCATGCTTCTGGCGGTTGGACCGTCCTTCCCAGGTGAGTACGCCTTGCAAATCGCCGCCGGGGCATGGTTGGTGCTTGGCCTGCCACTCTTCCGGCGTGGCTACCTGTCCGCGTCACGGCGCCTTGCGTCCGATCGGATCGATGCTTTGCGCCTCGCGATCGGCTCCGAAACCGATCGGCGCCACCCCAGTGCCCTGGCGCCAGTCACCGTCACCACTTACCCGGCACTCGGCAACCTCGCCGCCCTTATCAAGGACGCCCCGGAAGACGCCGCCCGACACTGCCGCGAACTCGGCATCGACGCATTGGTCCCGTTCTACACCAACTCCACAACGCGGCGCAGTGCAACGCCAATCTGGGTGATGCTTCCCGCGGTCAAGCCAACCATCGACGTTGCGTCCGACACGACGTCCAGTCTCGATGAACCCGCCGCAGTCGTGGCGTCCGAGATCGCCGCTCCCGGCGACGGCGCCGAATTGACATCCGACAAGGTCAATCCAGTCCCGCACGATGAGGTTGCCACGGTTCCTCCGGTGATGCCTGAACCGGGTCGGTTCGCGTCCGATCAACATGTCCACCCATCCCCGGAAGGTGAGACGCCAGACCACGAACTATCACCGTTGTCGCAAGAAACGACCCCGGATCACCACGACGGGGACAACGCAGCATCGCCCACGGCATCCGTGCCGAAGGAGGACGGCGACGGAACTCTTCGCCCTGCCGCCAACGACTGACCCCCGCGCCCCTGGCGCACATCCTGGCTCATGGGCCGATGCCTTCGCGTCATGGGTTGACTCGGGCTTGGTCGCGGCGCGTCCGATCGAGGGATCAGAACCCGGATCAGTGCGCCTGACCTACGCCATTGGTAATCCTGCCGCGCGCGACCACGTCTGGGTCGTTGCCGATGGGGATGGTCACGCAGGTGCACGCATTGCCTGGGCAGTCATCGAGGCACTCGTTGGCACCCGCCAATCCCGGTACCGTCAACTGCTGCTTGGGCGCGCCCGCGTCTCGGTAATCCTCCCCGAAGACGCAACAACCCGGGCCATGGCAATCCGGTCCGTCCCAATCCTCGACGCCGTTCCAGCTTCCAGCGAACTTGCTCTCCTTCGGACGTTCGACGAAACTCCCCCTACCGTTGTCTTCCACGCGCAGGATTGGGGCCACCCTGCCGACACGGCGCACGCGGATGCTCCAAGCGGGGCAAGGCTCATCGAAAGCTTCACGATCAACGCCGACCTGCACCGTCATCTTGCCGAGGGCAACCTGAGACGACGCACATTCCTGGGCCAACTGACCGCACCGGCACGTGCACTTGCTCACCATCCAGATGCGCGGATTGGCGCTGCGGCCGCCGATGCCGTCAATCGTTCGGGATATAGCCTCCGCGACCGGCCGGCAGGACGCCGTAACCAGGAGACCAGTGGCACCGTTCGGCTTGCTACGGGAAGATACGTCCCGACCCTCGGGTGGCGACGTCTGGGCAACGCATCACTAGCCGAGTGTGCTCTCGCGCGCTACGGGGCGCATGGGATCACAATCCAGGCCTTTGATGGCACGGTATCGGGACGGATTGGAACCGCACTCAGCGCGCTTGAAGGTGCCCTGCTCGCCCGATTGGGACTCTCCACCGAAGACCGCTAGGCTCGGCACAGTCTCCATCTTCAACTGGAACCGGATCAACGCGACACCCATTACGTTCCGTGGTGCCGTCAGGAGTCGCGTGGCATCCCCGACGGCGCCTACGTGTAGCCGCCATGAACGCGTTCGACGTCCAGGATGTCCCGTAGGTGGTCACCGGCCGCACGGACTTTCCAGAAGAGTTCACTATCCAGGTGTTCAAGCATTCCGTACGCGCCAATGCCAACCGCGAGGGTATGGACGCGTCCCAGAAGCTTCTCAGCCTCGGTAATCGCGATCAGCATGTCGCCAAGTGCGCGGTACACCTCAGGGTCATCAAGGGGCAGCAAATCGTCATCGGACACCGCAGGAGCATAGCGGATGCCGCGCCGCGTTCGCGGCACTGCGGCCAAAAAGACGCTAAAATGCGGCCTACCAATTCTCGCGGCATGTGAGCGGCCATCAGAGTACCGCGCATCTTCCCCGGGGTCGGTTCCATCAATTTTTCTGTGGGGACGGTTCCAGTCATGCCAGAGATCGGTCGTGCCGAAGAACTCGAACGTGTCACCTTGGACCTGTCCCGATCCGAACTGGATGACCTGATCATTCACGTGAGGACCGGTACCCGACTCCGACCGGGACAACCTCGTCAACAGCGCCTGCTTGCCAAATTGAGGGGCTTCGGACCATCACAAACCAATGCCGATGACGAACCAGATACGGCCGTCTGCCCACTCGAACGCGACACACCCGATGACGTGGGGTGGCTTGCCGGATGGGTGCACGGCCGTCTGCACGAACTGACCGATGGTGATGACCGTGCCGTCGTGTGGAAGCAAGCGCACCTCGTGCGTTTCCTCCTCGGCCGGATGCACGACTACTTTGCCGAGCAGGACCAACAGACCCTTGCAGTCTCTGCCTTCATGGCCGAAGGACAGGTTGCGCACATCGCACGCTACTTGGAGCACGCCGCCTCATGCGATGCCGATGAACTTCGTGGGAGTCGCCGCGCCTGACCACAAAGGTCGGGACGCCGTCCCACTTCCCGCCCCGGCAACCCTTCGGCAGACCCATGTCCCCGAGGTTGCCAGGTGCGCGTGGGGGTCAGGATTGGGGGTCTGGCGTTCCCCAGTCCTGACCTTCACCTTCCTTCCCGCCGGGACGGATCAGTAGCCCCCGTGCTTGTCCACAACGTTGTGCAGTGGCTGTCCCGAGACAAACCGCTTGACGTTCTCGAGAAGCACCTCGTAACGCCGGTCCTCCTCGTGTGAGCCAACTCCTGCCGTGTGAGGGGTCAGGATCACGTTGGGCATTCCCCAAAGTGGATGGTCGGAAACCAGTGGTTCAACCTCGAACACATCAAGGGCCGCGCCGGCAAGATGACCCGACTCGAGTGCCTGAACCAAGGGGTCCAGCAAGACAACACGTCCCCGGCCGATGTTGATGAAGTACGCACCTTGTTTCATCCGTGAAAACCGTTCGGCGTTGAACAGGCCACGGGTCTCGGGTGTCTCAGGTGCGCAGACCACCACGAAATCACTCTCGGCAAGCAGGTCATCCAGACGGTCAGGCCCCCACAACGCATCCACCTCAGGCGGACATTCGGTGCGCCGAGGATCCGTCGCGATGATCCGCATGCCGTGCGGACGCGCGCGCCGGGCGACCCCGGCACCAATTCCTCCCAGACCGACAATGCCCAACGTCATGCGGGGCAGGTCCAGAACCTTGACCTCGTCAAAGGCCCATCGTCGTTCGAGTTGACGCCGGATCATCGAATGAAGGTCCCGGGCAAAGCACAGGATGTAGCCCAGAACCTGATCCGGGATCATGTCGTGGAAGATGCCACGCATGTTGGTCACGACTACCGGATGGGCCTGCAACTCCGGGAAGAAATAGCGTTCCAGACCGGCCATGGGGGTCTGGATCCACTGAAGATTCCGGGCAGCCGCAAGGATGCGAGGGGACATCGCACCAAAGAACGCATCCGCCGTGGCCACCAACGCAACCGCCTCATCCTCTACAGACGTGGTCTCGACAGTAATGTCGGGAACATCGGTGCGAAGGCGCGGTGCCCAACGAGGGCCATCTGGCCCATACAGGACTATCTGCACGGCAATCTCCTTGAAGGTTGGTCAGGCGTGCAGGCGACGTTCGAAGAACTCGACCGGATTGCCCTCTGGATCCGCAACAAAGCAGAGTTTCGCAGTAGCCTTCGGCCACTCCATCGACAACGGGCCTGCGGTGATCGCCACCCCATGCGCGGTCAGGTATGCAACCCAAGCATCAAGGTCTGGAACCAGCAGTGCAAGATGTTGGATGCCTGCGTGGTTTCCCGCCGGTCGCATCGGTTCGTAGTTCGGGTTCCCGATAAGTTCGATGTATCCCGCTTCTCCCATCTCAAGCAGGACAAGCGTATTGCCTGAGCCGGCGATGACACGGTCGAACTCGGGCAGGCCGATCAGGTCACGGTAGAACGCCAAGGCAGCGTCAAGATCACGAACGCGGATCCCGACATGTTCGGTCTTGAGAACGGGGGGAGGGCCACCCTGAGCCATCGTCATTGTCTCCTCGTCGCATCACGATCAGCGTGAAGCGCACGGTGAGGGTACCCGGCATCCGGACAGGCGAGACAAAAAAAGCCGGGTTCCACATACTGGAACCCGGCGACTTTCTTCGGCTGAGAACTGAAGTCTCAGTCGCGTGTTGGAATGGTCCGGGCCACCCGGCGTCGCACCAAAGCGAGAACCAGTCCGAAGCCAATACCGGCACCGGCATAGGGGAGGTAGGTGAGTGGGTCGGGCCCGGACCAAACCGATCCGTCACCGGTATTCGGCATGCCCTTCGGCAGGACCGATGGCCCGGAAGCACCCGTGCCTCGTGAAACCGCTTCCGAAGCACCCCCCACCACCGCACCCGACGGCGGCTTTGAACCCTGTGCCTGTGGTGCCGGTCCGGCGGGACGCGTTGCCGGAACCATCTGGACCGGTGCTACCGCAATCGCGATTGGTCGCGAACCGACGTTCACGATCTTGGACTGTTCCAGACGAGCCATGTCGATCACCGAGACGGTGTTGTCCTGGTTGTTCGCCACATACCCGAAAGCACCGTCCGGTCCAATCGCGATACCCACCGGTCGCTTGCCAACCGCAATCGTGGCAACCGCCTTCCGTGAAGCCGGATCGACGACCGTGACATCATTCGAGATGCTGTTGCTGACGAAAATCCGCCCATCGGGTGCAATCGTCAACCCGAGCGGGGTCAGCCCAACGGGTACCGACGCGGCAATCTTTCCCGAACCGGTCTCGACGATTGCCAGTGAATTTGTCTCAGGAACAACGGCGTAGAGGGTGCCACCGTCGGACGTCAGTGCCATGGCAACCACTGGATTGCCCATTGGGATTGGAGCACCGACCCGGTCGCCATCGTCAACTGGATAGACGTTGGAATTGCCTTCGAGTGCGACGTAGGCCCGGCTGCCTGACCGGTTCGCAACGAGGGCGATCGGCTTGCCGGGAACCTGAACGGCCTTCACCCGGGCACCCACCGCGTCGATGGTCACGATCTCACTACCCGGACCTTCGGCGACCATCGAAAATGTCGCATCGGCCGGAGCGACGACCGCTTCAGGTGCCTTGCCAACCCGCGTCGTGTTCGAAACCTGGTAGTAGTCGCGGTCAATCGCCGAGACTGTCCCATTCCCACTGTTCGCGACGAACGCGATACGCCCGTCCGGCGTAACGGCAACCCCACGAGGCGCAGGACCAACGGGCACGGTCACAAGGACCGTATTGCCAACATGTTCGATGACCGAGACAGAACCCGATCCTTCATTGGCCACATAGACCGTGCCAACGCCATTCGCTCCTGCCGGCAAAACCGGGAGACCAGCCGCTGCCAGGCCGGCAACTGCAGCCAGCACCATTCCGGCACGCGTGATCTGTGCCCGCACAAAGCGTCCGTTTCGCGCCACGGTCTTCCTCCACCGATGAACCGAATTAGCGGGTCACCGAGCTACTTCAGGATACCTGCGAAAGCAATGCACTCAAAGGTGCGTTGGGATCGCCGGTATCTATTGGAGCGGGCGACCCAGTCGCACGCGCCTGTTGGGCATCAAGTTCGTACAAGAACACCAGAAGTTCGGCAATCGCCGTGTATAAGGCTGGCGGTATTGCCTGACCGACCTCGAGATGGGAAAGGGCCATGGCGAGTGCCGGATCATGCTCGACAGGAACACCATTCGCCTCGGCCATCGCCACGATTTCGTCGGCCAGGAACCCCCGACCGGACGCGGCAATCACCGGGGCCTCGGCGCGACCATTCGCGCCCGGGGTCCACGGTAGCCCTCCGCGCAACGCAACCGCGACTTTTCTCATTGAATCGCTGTCTTACTCATCCTATGGTCGGCAGAAACGTGAACCTCTGCAGTGGCATCAGGCCTCGCCACGCACATTCCGGAAACTCGCCGTCACTTACAAGCCCATGTCAACCCGGCGGACCACGGCACGTCCGGCATCAGACGGCGCAACCATGAGCGGCCGGTAGTCCAGTCCTTCCACGGAAAAGCCTGCACCTCGAAGCCGGTCAAGCAAACCATCACCATTCTGTTGCAGAAGTGCGTAGGTGTCCTCACGATCGGCAGTCAACCGGCAGCGCAAGCTAGTGCCAATGATCCGGATGTCGGCACCGACGCGACCGAGAGATTCCATATCGAGCCGCATCCGGGCGTGCAATCCCGTGCTCGACTCTTCCTGTCCATCCTGGCGACGCCCGCCATCCCGCCAAACTGCCAACTCAAGCGTAGTCAACTGTCCAGCGAATGCCAACGGAATGGAGAAATTCAGCGCATCACCCGGAGCTGGGATCGGGATATTGGTCGGAAACGCAGCCGGAGTGCCATCTGGTCGCACGCCTGCGGTGGTGGAGGCCGGCGTGCCGGTGGTGCCCGCCGGAGATTGCCCAGTTGATGGTTGGGCATCCCAGCCACCACGCGAGAGCGTCGCCGAGTTTCCGAGTTGCTGGTATTCCAGCCGGTCATGAAGGACACGGGCAAGCATCGCCGCGGGCGTGCCTCCCCCACGGTCCGGGGTTCCCGCAGTCTGCCCCGCAAGCGTCTGCGGGTTAGGAGGCGGGCTTGCCATCGTTGAGGACGTCGGCCCCGGTGCCGTCGGCAAGCTTGAAGCGCCACTGCCCCCAAGCATCGTCAGCAGGGCACCAAGCACCGTCCGCGCATCCGCACCCGCGGTTGCCCATGTCCCAACACCGATCGGGATTGCACCCATCATCGCGATTGGCAAGGCTGGCAACGCGCCTGGCACCGGTATTGCCGGAACACCGGTTGCAGAGATGCCAATCGGAGGTGGGGTCTGCGTTGCCTGACCGACTGTCGATGCCGTGCGCGTACCGCCCCCAACCGAACCCGTGGCTCCCTCCACGGAACCGCCTGACCCAACCTGCACCCCGCCAGACCCAACCACCGATGTCGCACCTGTGCTCAACGATGGGGCAGGTAGCGAAACCACTGGCGAATCCCCCGTGGGCAAACCGGTCGGAAGCGTGGCAGGTGCAACCGATCCCGTTGCGATCGCCGCACTCGAACCATTGGCACCTGCCCCGGCAGCAACCGCCTCACTCGCCCCTGACGAATCGACCGCCATCGCAATTAACCGGGCCAGACGCGCCTCCGGTGCACCCTGCAACACCGATACAACCCGTTGCAGTTCGGATCCCGTGGGCGACTGCACCACCATCGACGAAAGCAGGCGCATCAGCGCGCCTCGAGTTGTCTCACCGGGCACACCACCGAGAGTGCCGGTAGCCACCTGACCGGGCAACGTTCCGGGCGTTGCACTTCCGGAAGACCCTCGTGAACCGCCACGCGAGCCGTCAGTTGCACCATCCAAGGAATTGTCAAGCGCGCCAGGCGGTGCACTGTCTATCGCGATGATAAGTTCGCGGAAGAGGTCTCCCATCGGGGCCGCAACCGCGCCAGACGCCCCCGCCCCACGTGCCAACGAAGCACTTCGCGCCGTGACCGGAATCCCGCGCAGCATGGCATCGACCGCGCCGCGGGCGTTTGTCAGTTCCTGGCCACTGTCGCGCGCCACCACCGCCCGCAGCGCCACGATCGTTTCGCGCGTCAGGGGTTGACCGCGTTCGACGAGCGCAGTGACAACCGCCCGGGTTGCCGGCGTGTCCGGCAGGTCGAGCGCCCGAAGGACCGCACTGGGATCGAGCGGCGCCGTAGGGGTGCGAGCAGGCGACCCACCCCCCTCCACCAACCTCAAGACGAGACGCTCAGCCGATACCGTGGAGACAGACAGGTTGACTACCTGGCCCTCGTGCAATCCATCTGGAACCTCGGCCGCGACCCGCTGGCCGTCCATGAGCAAGAGGGCGCGTCCCGCCGCTGCATCTGTCACGAGGACCTGCGCCGAGATCTGCTGCCCCACCCGAAGGTTCTGGAATGGAGATGCGCCGGCACCATTCAGGCCTGTCCCGGCAATCGGGGGGATCCAAAGGACGGCGGGCGAAGATGCACTGATTGCGCTGACCCCGCCGACGAGACCGGGTGCGGATGCCGTGCCTGAACCGACAGACACCCCGCCGCTACCGAGACCGGGGGTCGTCGCGGACAACCCCCGGGAGGAACCCGTGGAACTCATGGCGCCACGTCACGATCTGCGCGCCACACCTGTGACGGACGCACAACACCAGGGATTGCCAACGCGAGGCGCGACGTTGATTCCAACCACGAATGTAATCGAGTCATGATTGCCATGACCTCACTTGCGCAAGGCTCGGACGACCACTCGCGAGTCGTATCGCCGAGAAACCGGATTCCACTTGCCTCCGCAGGTGATAAGCGTCAATCCGTAGGCGACCATAGGTTCAAAGACAACCTTCGGCGCAGCCCCGTCTGCCGGAAACTCTCGATGCCACTCAACGTCGTACTTGTGTTCCACACCATCCGCCCCGCGAATGATCACCGGATCCCCAGACTTGGCCGAAGCGAGTTTGTTGAACACACCCGGCGCGCCCTGCCAGTCGAGATGCCCGGCCAGGATCGAGTTTCCCCGTAGCCCCGGGCGCGGGCTGTACTCAAACCACCCGATCTCCCCCGCGCGCTTTGGCACGTCCATCGAACCGTCATTCGTCAGACCCACCGCCACGACCGGCGCATCAACCCCGATCGACGGGATTGCCATGTATAGGGGCAACTCAAGGTGGTCGATCGTCTTGGCCTTGGCGGTACTCGACCACGTCTTGATCCCAGGCACCGGTGTCGGCGCGGGAGCACTCGCAGTCTGGGTCGCTGGAGCCTTCCGCGACCAAGGCAGGCCATTTCGAACAACCAACACGCTACCCGCACCGAGAAGCGCTGCAAGACCCGCCGATCCGCCGATTAGGGCACGGCGTGTCCGCTTGTCATCCCACCGGGACGGAGGAGGGGTGGGTGTCGTGTCTTGGTCGGTCATTGCCATTGCCATGGATGGCCCACGCCGCATGACACCATGCGGATGAACCCTTTCCACAAGTATCGGGTGCAATCTCAGGGTCTGAAGTGGCGGAGCCCTTGGTGACGGCACCAAAAGCCGACGGGCGCCACCTCCGAGGAGATGGCGCCCGCCTGTTGCGCTGTTTCCCGCGATGACGCCCGCGGAGGCGAGGGCTACTACCGCTTGAGGTTCACGAGGTCCTGAAGCATTTCGTCGGACGTCGTGATGATGCGGCTGTTGGCCTGGAAGCCACGCTCGGCGCGGATCATGTCGGTGAACTGCACCGAGAGGTCGACGTTCGACAACTCGAGCTGACCACCGTTGATCTGGCCACGCGATCCGGCGCCCGGGACACCGACCTGCGGGATGCCCGAGTTCGCGGATTCCGACATGAGGTTCTGGCTGACAAGCGAGAGACCGCTCGGGTTCGCGAAGGTGGCGAGGGCGATCTGGCCGAGGGCCTCCTGCACACCATTGGAATACGAACCGGTGATCACACCGTTGGAACCGACCGTGAAGGAGGTCAGGGTGCCCGTCGGGTGCCCGTCATTCTCCACCGCCGAAACGGTGTTGCCGTCCTGCAACTGGGTCATCCGGGTGAAGTCGAGCAGAAGCTGCTGGCCCTGCGCCTGACCGTTGGCGAAGTTCAACGTCACACGCGACCCGGTCAGGTCGGTAGCCGTCACTGGCGCCGTCGCCCCGGCCACGGTTGAGGTCGTAGCCGCCTGGAACTTGCCACTCGGGTCGAAGGAAACAAACCCGAACGCCTGTCCATTCGTTGCGTCAGCCTTGAGGGTCGTGCCAGCGTCAAGGTTGGCAACCGTCCACTTCCAGGTGTTCGATCCGACCGCCGGGGTAACGCCGGTCGCGGTTGGCACCTGCTTCTGGAACTTGACCGTGAGTTCGTGAGCCATGCCAAGGGTGTCATAGGCGACGATCGAGGTGGTCATCGACTCAAGACCGGTCGAGGCACGCCCCTTGAGTGCAGCGCCCAGTTCGAGATTCGAGCTGGGGGAGGAACCGAAGCTGAGGGCCTTCGCAGCCTTGAAGACGAGACCGCCTTCGGCCGAGACACTGGCTGAGTCGGAAGCGGACACCTGGATCACATCTGTCTCGCCACCAGCGGTCAACGCAGTGTTGATCGCCGTGGCCACTGCCGTCGCCAAGTCAGCGATTGTCGACGCATTCTTGGTGAGCGCGGTCGAAATCGTCGCGTTGTAGGTCTTTCCACCGTAGGTGAAGGTCAGCGCATCGGTGGCGGTCGTTGCGAACGAGATCGCGCTTGCCACCGTGGAACTCTCAACGACGCCAGAAGAAACGAGGTCGGTCGATGATCCGTTCAGGTTCCCATTGAATGAAACCATGGATGAAGCCTTCGCATTGACACCCGCGCCGAGCGGGATGGTCAGCGGGGCCGACGGAGGCATCGCCGAGTTGATGACCTTCTGACCGGAGGCATTCGTCTCAGCCACCCAGCCGTTGACACGAAGACCCGTGGAAGGTGAGATCAGCGCACCGGTGCTGTCAAGATCGAACGCACCGTCACGGCTGTAGAACTTGCGGTAGCCGTCGGTCATGATGAAGTAGCCGTCACCGGAGATGGCCATGTCGGTCAGCTTGGAGGTGTTGCTCAGGACGCCCTGGGTGTTGAGCTTGTCCACACCGGAGATGGCCATGCCGAGCCCGATCTGGATGCTGTCCTGTCCACCGGAGCCGATAGCCCCAGGGATCGAACCGCGGATGGTCTGGGCGAGCAACGTCTGGAACGTGACACGGCTGGACTTGAAGCCAGTGGTGTTGACGTTGGCGATGTTGTTGGAGATGACGTCCATCATGGTCTGATGGT